>Ga0209643_1000262_pt1 | contig 119647 bp, 89 predicted proteins | sample AutmiccBRH37_all_FD_187383 | JGI IMG/M metagenome (GOLD analysis project Ga0209643, IMG submission 187383) | Deep subsurface microbial communities from Mt. Terri, Switzerland - Autotrophic microbial communities BRH/37_all (SPAdes) (version 2) | ecosystem: Environmental > Aquatic > Deep...
ATCGCCTGATTTTTTTTACTCTGCTTTTAAATAGTTGAGTAATGCCCCCATGGAGAAAGTTTACGAAACCTCAATATTACATTGTTAATGTTTTCAATAACATAAAATTTAAGCGGGAATCGCTGGTATTGTCACGAGGACTGAAAAGCAGCTTTTGCAAAACAAGCAGTTCCGAAATCGAATTGAAGAAATAAATCAGACACTCAATAAGAGTCAAGCAAAGACTTGACCCCCTCTTGACCCCCTCTGATGACCCAGTTGATTCATGACATCACTTTATCATAAAAAGTCTGTCAGCTTGCGGCCGTGTATAATCTAATTGGTTTTTTCCTAATCAGGCTATATTCCATGTCTGGGTGAGAGATGCTGAGTTTGATTGAACTTTACTCCAAAATCTGGAGATTTGACATTTCCAAGAAATATTTTGAAAGCTCCATTTCTGAAACCTATATAAGAGGGCGGTATGCTTTTTCGTTTAATTTTATTCTTGGTATGGGGATTTGTTGGCTACCTTTCGTTAGAGTTTGGTAGTTTTCTTGGAAGTACCCCTTATTTTATTCATAAGTTCTTCTATTATAAAATAGCCTCCATTCCAATTCTTAAAATTTCATATGTTTTTATTGAGCTTAATCTTTATAGATTTCTTTTGGTTTTTCTTTCATCGTTAATACTCTGTGTTTTCTCAATTTTTAGCGTCGCGCGAATAGTCTCATTTCTTGTTTTCTACAATTACTCTGCGATCGTGTCGATCTACCAATTCTATTTAACTGATAAGTGGGATGGTTTGACACCCGGATCAACAGAGTATTGGTTGGTGGCATCAATTCCTGCTTTCTGTTTCATTTCTGTTGTAATTGCATTGTTGGGGTGTTATGTGGGGCGCCAAATTGCAAGCTATAAAGACGAAAAGTACGCAAAAAATGCAAAACGAAAACGAAAAACGAAAATCTAGGGGACGCCCTGGGAATCTAAGGGACGTTGTTACTTACGTTGCAAAACATTTGACTCTGCCATGTAGAACGGTGGCTTCGTCTACATGGTGGCGATCATCGATTGGTACTCCCGCCGAGTACTGAGCTGGCGGATCAGCAATAGCATGGAAGCAGTATTTTGTGTCGATTGCCTGGAGGAAGCCTTGCGCACCCACGGGCGACCGGAAATTTTCAACAGCGATCAAGGTTCCCAGTTCACCAGCGATGCTTTCACTGGCGTGCTGAAACGAGAAAAAATTGATATCAGCATGGATGGACGGGCGAGCATTCGACAACATTTTCGTCGAGCGTCTCTGGCGCAGTGTTAAATATGAGGACGTTTATCTAAAAGGATCTGACTCGATGGGCGAATTGATAAACGGCATGACCAAATACTTCGCCTTTTACAACAGTGAGCGTCCTCACCAGTCGCTGGGCAATATAACGCCTAATGCTGCATATCGAACCGCAATTGGCGGCGGAGTCAGGATCGAAAGCACCAGGGCGGCACTGCCCATCTGGCATTGAAGTTAATTGTGCAGCTTAAACTAAATGAATTTTTGTCTTGACTCAGGGGTCCACTTTAGGTGGTTTCTCAAGAGGCAGAGGGGTTGTTCTTTCCATAAGTTATTGTGGACTTGTAGTATTGCTGGCAGTAGATTATTTCGCTTTAAGAAGCAAATCATAAGATGCATAGAAAATGAGGACGGTAGGGAGGATGGGATTGCCCTCAAAAAAATAATTAAAACGGATCATTAGCCTTTCACTACTACTAGACCCATTGATGGTTTTATAACAATAAGTGTAATAAAATACCACTGAACTAGCCTTCAATCGACTAACAACTGGAATCGAGCTGTATCTTGTTGATTATCAGTCGATTTCCCCGCTCAAATGGCGCGGCTCACCATATTCCCTTGGATACATTTAATCTGTTTCCTTGTCTTCCAGACAGTAAAAAAAAACTTTCTGAGGGCGTGGCATTGCAATACGCAACAGGTTTCTATATCATTTCAATATTCAATCGATACAAGACGGCTACCGATTGTAGCAGATCATCCTTTTGTGTCATGGCCGATGACAACCCCGTGCTTCTTGTTAAGGCAAAATGAATCAAAAGCCATCGATTTTGCTATCAATGTCATTCGAGTTAACCCGGAGGGAGAGCTGTGACGGATCAGAAGATAACTGTTGCAGTGGTGGACAATCAACCTGTTGTCCGGCATGGAGTGATATCGATCCTCCATCAATCTTAAAATATTGGGGCGATCGGCGAAGCTTGCGGAGGACAGGCGGGCATTGCCATTACAGAGAAATTGCAGCCTGATATTGTCATTCTGGAGATCTCCTCAGCCGTCAGCGATGATTGTATACAAGAGATCTGCAAAGTGTGTCAGCATGGAGCGGTAGTAATCTTTTCTGCCGATAAAAATGCGGAAAAGATATTGCAAGCCATCAGGTTGGGAGCAAAGGGATATGTTTTTAAAACCGATCCGCTCGAAGAATTGCAAAAGGCAATGCAAAGCTGCTTGCAAAGTAAAATCTATTTGAGCCCGGCTGTTTTGGCTATTTTGGCAGAAACCGTGGGGGCCTTACTCTCGGGGACTGCTGTTCCCGAACCCTCTTTGTCTTGTCTGACTAAAAGGGAATATGAGATAGCACGCTTTTTTTCCGACGGCAAAAATACCGCGGAAGTGGCCGAGAAATTGTTTATCAGTCCAAAAACCGCTCGTAATCATCGGAACACCATCATGGGGAAACTTTCCTGCAAACACTCAGATGAGTTGTTGGTGAAACTGCGCGATTTTTTCCATCGGGATCTGTCAAATCTTAAAAAGCCCTAAACCGCAAGAGATGGCTGAGCCGTGTTATTGGGGCAATGGAAGCAACTATCTTTACCGGCTGGATCTACACCGTTTTCAAGCCAAGCTGTTTGGCAAGAAGCTGCAGGTCGGCCCAGGTCGCCGCTTTCATTTCCGGGTTTTGCAGAAGATAGCTGGGATGATAGGTGGTGAGGACGGGAATCCGCACACCCGATGCCGTCTCAAAGTCATGGAACCGCCCCCTCAGCCTTGACAACGGCAGGGATTTTTCGAGAACAACCCGGGCGGCAACCATTCCCATGGTACAGATCGCTTCCGGGGCCAGAACCGCTATCTGCCGGCGAAGATACGATACACAACTCTGCACGTGAACGGCCTGGGGCTGGCAGGTGGCGGGAACCGCACATTTTATCACGTTGCCTATAAACACCTCGGCCACCGGCAGATTGATTGCCGCGAGCATCCTGGCCAGCATCCGATCCTGCTCGACCCCAAAAAGATGACCGGGCGGCAATCGTCCCTGCTCATCGCCACTCAGCCAGTCCCCGACAATCATCAGCCGAACGTTCTCGGGGCCGCGGCCGACGACTGGATAGATCCGTTGTTTATGAAGGTCACAGGCGTGGCAGAAGAACACCTCCTCGCCAATCTCGGCAAGCGTCACCGGCAATGGCGGGAATGAGGAAGATTTTGCGATGGGACCCGAATGGCTGCGAACCTCCGACGAATATTCCCGAACCTTCTGGGCAGGAGCAGCAGATTTCAGGTTATCTTCTACCGGATGCGGTGTCCGTTTGAGAAACGACTGTCCCTGTTGATTCAGCGGATAAGAATCTATGCCTATGATCCGATGGTACCTGAGCAACGATTTCAGCCCGTTTACAAATGTCGTTTTGTCTTCTTTCACCACTCACCGTGTAACAGAGTTTTCTTGATTTTTTCTTCCGCCCTGCCCCGTATAATTTACCATAAACACTCTTGCCGCCTCGATTCAGTCAAAAGGAAAGGAGTAAATTTCCCAGCTTCCCATTGAGTCGTCGAATCGCTCTCCCCGAAACATCCCAAAGTAATTGAAAGCGATGGCTTTACTGCCGGTCGGCAGCATCCGGGAAACAGATAATTCAAGCTTTTCCGGAACTCTCCAGAATGTATTGTAGATTGGCGTGATATCAACCGTCTCAATCACCCTTCCCTCGATATCGAGAAAATTCATTTTCAGAAAAAAGCTCTCTACCGTTGGGAAACTGTTGGTTAGACTCCGGTCAAAAACGAGATAACCGGACAGAGTTATTTTCTCACCCACGCCGGAGAGGGAATAGCTGATTTTCAGATCGTTGGTTTCAAAAACACCTTCCTGCACGCCATTTTCAACAAGAGGGATACGAGCCTCCTTACGGGCCACTGCTCCGATCTCCGGTTTGATAAAATTGGCACACCCCGACCAGGATAAAACGCCAAGGCACACAATAACGAAAAACATTCTCGCCACATGATGAGATTTCATATCGTACCTCTGCGAAAGTTCAAAATCACGCCTGAGAAGCAGACAGGATCTATTCACTTCTATAATAACCATGAGTTGCGGCATGGAACAACGTTTTCTCTTTGATTTTCTGCAAAAGTGGCAGCGATTTTCTGCGAAATTTGGTATTTATCGGACATATGATTATTATGTAGCGCTGTTTGCTATGTTCAGGCCAACTAGAAAATCACGAGGTGCTCCCCTTGACCAAGGAAGAATTCAGTCTTTCCAGGAAAAAACTGGGGAAGACACAAAAACAACTGGCTGAACTCCTCGGCATGTCTTTGAAGACAATTCACAGTTATGAACAAGGCTGGCGGACAATTCCCACTCACATTGAACGACATATCTATTTCCTGCTGATCAATCAGCGGGGAAGAAAGGATTCCCTGACTCCATGCTGGGAGAAAAAACTTTGTGCAGTGAAAGATCAGTGTCCGGCGTGGGAATTTCAAAGCGGCCACCTCTGCTGGTTTTTGTGTGGCACCAAGTGCGACTGCACTCAGGATGCCTGCCAGCGGGAAAAACTGGAAATCTGTAAGAGTTGTGAAATCTTCACGTCATTATTGACATAACACAATCAGCGAAAGGTGCAGTATGCCGATCTATGAATATCGATGCAGTGCTTGCGAGCACATTTTCGAAGTGCTTACCTCTTCCGGATCCGGTCTCGAACAGGTGTTGTGCAGCAAATGCCGGAGCGACAAGGTAAGCAAAATCATCTCCGCCGGCAGTTTCAGGCGGGGTTCCGGGTCCTCTCAACCCTGTGCAGCGCCATCAGGCTGCGGCAAAAGATCCGGGTTTTCCTGAGCAACCTGACAAGGGCTCCGTGGGAGCCCCTTTACTCTTCCTTTTCCTTTTCCTTGGTCGATTTCCTGGATGGAAATTCGAAAACCCGCTCGTTTTTTTTCAGGAGGCCGTACTCTTTCCTGGCGATCTCCTCAAGATACGTTGGATCGTTCTGCAGACGGTCGATGTCTTTTTCGAGAACTTCATTATCTTTTTGCAGCTGGACCGTCTGTTGCTGCAATCTCTGCAGCTCCTGGCGTTTTTTCCACAGCGAAAAAACGCCCGAGCCGGGAGCAAAAACCATCCACAGGAGCGAAACCACCACCAGCACCACGCAAATTTTCAGGAATCTTTTTTCCTGGACAGGCGACAGTTTCTGCTTTGGCTTTAATCTTTTTTGAGTAAACGACATATCCACCTGTTTAACTATGATGACGCACAACACACTCCCCATTTATCTGGTCAGCGCCTGTCTGGTCGGCCTCTGCACCAGATACGACGGCCAGACCAAAGAAAGTCCCGAATGCCTGAGCAGGTTGAAAAACGCCATCTGGATTCCCGTCTGTCCGGAACAGCTCGGCGGTCTGCCGACTCCCCGTGAAGCGGCAGATATCGCAGGCGGAACCGGCTCCGATGTGCTGGTCGGCAAAGCCCGGGTTCTTACCAGATCCGGCGTCGATCTTTCCAGAGAATTTATCCGCGGCGCCGAACAGGTCCTGCACATCGCCCGGTCGCAACATGTCGACGGCGTCTTTCTCAAAGCCCGCAGTCCGTCCTGCGACGTCCATGGAACGCTCGGGGTTACCGCGGCACTCCTGCGAGCCGAGGGATTTCAATTGACGGAATTTTGATATTTCCCCAGGCTTTCATTGTGTTGTGGAACCCGGCTCTTCTTTGCCGATGCGCAACACCTTCAGGATGATTATACCCGATTCGTACAGCAGATAGAGCGGCCCACCCATAAGGAGCATATTGACGATATCAGGCGTAGGAGTGAGCAGTGCTGCGATAACGGCAATGATCAAGAGGGCAAAACGTCTGTTTTTTTCATAAAAGTTCCGCTTGAGCACCCCTACTTTCACTGAAAAGATCATAAAGATCGGCAACTCGAAGATCAGTCCGAAGGCAAGGATGAATATCGTGGTGAAGTTCACGAACCTGCTGACCGAGATTACCGGCTTTAATTCTTCCGAACTGAACCCAAGCAGAAAATTGATTCCGAAGGGCAGCGTAACAAAAAAGCAGAAGATCGTTCCGGCATAAAACAGCAGGCAGGTGAAAAAAATAAAGAAAAACAGCTGGCCGCGGCTCACCTTGAATGGTTTGCCGAGAGCTCGCCACAGGACGGTGGTAAACCAGGGCATGAGGACGTAAACAGCGGCAAAGAATGCCAGTTTGACATGGGCGAGAAATGGCCCTGCGACCGAGAAAAAATAGAGCTTTTCAGCGAGGTGGCTCTGGACCAGCTGGAGAAGCTGCGGTGCAAGAAAAAATATCCCCAGGGTGCAGAGAGCGAGCGACAAAACCAGATTGCGAATGGACTTGCGGAGTTCGCTGAGAAAGATAACAATTTTGGTATGTGCCGCCATAGAAAGATTTCAGGTACTCCGCACCTTGCGGGATTCGGGAATGCGAGGGAGTCTTTAGTGCCTTCAGGTTTTTTCGTGCATAAAAAAGACAATAATCTGCGAAAGGCACTTATCCCCCTTGCGGGGGGCTGGTTTGTTTCGGTTCTGCCGGACAACCTAGCAGAAGCATGGCAAAAATGCAATTTGATAGAAGTTGCTTTCCCCATTCAGCCGTGCTAAACAATAATCCATTACTTTTTTAATCACTCAAATCAACCATATAAAAAATTATGCTTGAACTACGATTCATCCGAGAAAACCTGGACCTGGTCAAAGAAAAGTGCATCCGTCGCGGCATGGACATAGCAATTCTCGACGAGTTTGCCGCCATAGACAGGAACCGGCTGGTCATCCTGGCCGAGGTGGAAGGGCTGAAAAACAAGCGCAATACGGTCTCCGACCGGATCGCCGTCCTGAAAAAGGGTTCCGCCGAGGAAAAAAAGCAGGCCGAACCCATGATCGTCGAGATGCGGGAGACCAATCAACGGATCAAGGAGCTTGACGGCGAACTGGCCAAGATCGAAGAAAGCCTGCAAAAGATCGTCATGACCATCCCCAACCTCTGCCATGACAGCGTGCCGATAGGAAAAGATGACGCCGACAATCTCGAGATCAGGACCTGGGGGGAGAAACCGACATTTGCCTTCACCCCGAAACCCCACTGGGAGATAGGCGAACAGCTGGATATCATCGATTTCGACCGCGCGGCCAAACTCTCCGGCGCAAGGTTTGCCCTGCTGAAGGGCTTTGCCGCCAAACTGGAACGGGCCCTGATCAATTTCATGCTCGATCTCCATACCGAGAGACATGGCTACACCGAGATCCTGCCGCCGTTTCTTGTCAACACCCCGACCATGACGGCAACCGGACAACTGCCCAAATTCGCCGACGACCTGTTCAAGATTCAGGACTGGGATCTGTATCTTATCCCCACGGCGGAAGTTCCGGTAACCAACATCCATCGGGACGAAACGCTCGCCGAGAAGGATCTGCCGGTCAAATATACCGCCTATACCCCCTGTTTCAGATCGGAAGCCGGAAGCCATGGCCGTGATACCAGGGGACTCATCCGTCAACATCAGTTCGATAAAGTCGAGCTGGTGAAGTTCACCACTCCCGAGACCTCGGACCAGGAGCTGGAGGCGCTGCTCACCGATGCGGAAACCGTTCTGCAACTCCTCGGCCTGCACTACCGGGTTGTTGCACTGTGCAGCGGCGATCTCGGTTTCTCTGCCACTAAAACCTATGATATCGAGGTCTGGCTGCCCAGTCAGAATACCTACCGGGAAATCTCCTCCTGCTCGAATTTCCTCGATTTCCAGGCGCGTCGCGGCGGCATCAGATATCGTCCCGAAGGCCAGAAAAAGAGCAAGCTGGTGCACACCCTGAATGGCTCGGGACTGGCCGTGGGCAGAACCCTTCTGGCGATACTTGAAAATTATCAGCAGGAAGATGGTTCAATCCGTCTGCCGGAAGTCCTCGAGCCCTATTTTGCGTCCCGTATTTAATATTAATTTTTACGACGGGTTGTCATTGCTCGCCCGAGGCTTCTTTCGCCTGGATCAACAGCTCCCTGTTCCGGGCGAGCAGCCCCGGCTGCGAGGCGGCGAGGCTCTCAGCCTTCAGGCATAATTGAACCGCCTGGGGATACTGCCCCTGGCGATACTTGGTCATGCCCAGGGTATACCAGTAATGGGGGTTCTGCGGTTCGATGCGCAGAGCCCGCTCGAGCAGCATTTCGGCCTGAGAGTAGCGACCGGCCCGCAATGCTTCTTCCGCCTCTGCATAAATACCGGCGGCAGGTCCCGTTACCGCTTTATATTCGACAGGCGGCAAGGAAACGGCGGGCGGGACGGTGGCCGTCGGCGGCGGTGGAGGCGGCACCCGCCGTTTCGGCCCCACCGCGGCACAGCCGTTCAATAACAACAGCACCATACAGAGACAGATGGCGAATCGGTGACAGCGGCCTGCGGCCGCAATTATTCTGCTATCATGCATTGTCTTGTCCTGAGCTTAAAATTGCTTATTTGAACCAGCCCTGTATTGATCTGAATACTCCTTTCACCTCTTTTTTCACTTCTCTTGCCTCCTGTTTCAAACTACTCATGGTTCCGACTTCTTCCCGCAATTCCGGGGCGGCCGGCACACTGCCGGCAATAAAAGGCAGCCTTGTGCCGCCCGCGCCTGGAATCCGAGTCTCGCGAAGTGTTGCGCGGTCAATGGTGACCCAGCCGATGCCCGCAGGTTCAGTCAGCTGCAGGGGAGCTGAAGGAAATCTTTCCATTATATTGCCCCAAACCTTCATCGCCCCGGATGAACCGGTCAGCCCACATGGCGCATTGTCGTCATGCCCCAGCCAGACAACCGCCAGGTGATCCCCGGTAAACCCGGCAAACCAACTGTCCCGAAGATCATCGGACGTACCCGTTTTCCCGGCGATATTATGATTTTTCAGCGAAGAACGCAACAGCGATACGCCGGTACCTTCGGAAATTGTCCGCTGCATGGCATGGGATAAAAGATAGTTCGAGGTCGCAGAAAACCGCTGCTCCACCGCAAGTCCGTATCGATTGATCAGGGTGTGGTCTTCGGCCATGACGCTGCCGATCGCGCGGAGGGCGGTGAAAAACCCACCCGAGGCGATGGTCTGGTACATCTCGGTCACTGCAAACGGCGACATGTCGACGGCGCCAAGGAGCAGGGAGGGATACGGCTGCAGCTCGACGCCCTGATAACCGAGGCCCTGGAGCGTTTCGATGATAGTGTCCAGGCCGACCTCCAGACCAAGTTTGACCGTTGCCAGATTATAGGAGTTGGCAAGAGCTGAGAAAAGCGGAACCCGGCCATGTTCTTTTTTATCATAGTTTGCCGGACTCCATGGCGAGCTCCCTGCTGTATTCAGGGTAATTGCAGTATCTTCAAGAGGGCTGGCAAGCGAATACCCTCTTTCCAGGGCCGCCAGATAGACGGCCGGCTTGACAAGGGAACCGATGGGTCGATTCGCATTCAGGGCGCGGTTGAAGCCATGATCGAGAGGCTGTTTACCGCCGGCCACTGCCAGTACTTCGCCGGTCTCCCGACTCGTCACAACCACTGCCCCTTGAAGATTTTTAAATTTGGGCTGGCTCGCGAATGCGCCAAGGGTCTCCTCCAGGCCGCGCTCCACCTGATACTGGATATTCGGATCGAGGGTGGTGATGATCTGCAGGCCGTTGGACTTCAAATCCTCTTCCCGATACTCTCCGGCAAGTTGTTGCCGTACCAGATCGAGGAAAGCCGGAAAGCGGTTAAACCCGCCCTTCTGCACGGCAACCTCGGTGAGCGGCCGGCCCTGGGATTCGATCGCCGTTTCCCGGCTGATGAGATCATGGGTGGCCATCAGGTCGAGCACCATGTTTCTGCGCTCGAGACAGTTTTCCGGATTCCGATGCGGATCGTAGTATGAAGGGCCTTTTACCATGCCGACAAGTGCGGCTATCTGATCGGGCCTGAGATCCTGCAGGTTCCGGCGAAAGTAAAACTGGCTGGCCAGAGCAAAGCCATGAATGGCGCGACTGCTGTCCTGACCGAGAAACACCTCATTAATATAAGTCGTGAGGATCTCATCTTTGGTGTAGTAGTGCTCAAGGAGCACTGCCATGACAGCTTCCTGGAACTTGCGCAGCAAGGTCCGTTCTCGGGTGAGGAAGAGATTTTTGACCAGTTGCTGGGTAAGCGTACTTCCGCCCTGAACGGTTTTACCGGCTCTGATATTTGCTAAAAACGCCCTGGCCACGGATAAAGGCGCGATACCCTGATGGGAATAAAAATTCCGGTCCTCGAGGGTTACCAGGGTTTCGACCAGCAGTTCGGGAATCTCCTCCCGTTCGAGGAGGATCCGGTCTTCGTGGACCAGGGGATGAAAGCTGCCGATCCGGGCGGGATCGAGCTGGAAAAAAGAGACGGGTGTCCCATCTGCGGCGTTGGTGATAGACGCGACCTGTCCCGCCGAAAAGGTTACCGAAAGGTGCCGCGATGGCTCAAACCCGGAGGGAAAATGGAAGTCCCTGGTCACGAGACGGATGGTTTTGTCTTTTTTCGCATAGCTCCCGGCGCTGCTCTCCCGGTCTTCCTGGCGATAACCGGCCAGCTGCACTTCCTGCTCGACCATCTCCGGGGTGAACCGCAGCCCGGGATACAATTCCAGGGGACGGGCATAGACTATGGCGGGCAAAGACCAGCGCTTGCCCTCGAATTTTGCGCGTATCTCTCCACTCAGCCGGGAAACATAGGGTACGGCCATAATGGCCATGAGCAGAAAAACGCCTGCAGTCATGGAAATGAGAAGAATGCGTATCTGTGAATTCTTCATATTTTAAAGCAACCTGAATGAACTTTTTTTCTAAGGGAAGGTTCGTGATACGTGCCACTCGGTCATTCCGGCGCAGGCCGGAATGAGATAGTTTGCCGATATCGATACATTGGAAATCGAAATGGATTGATGTGCTTCTGCTGAGTTTGCTCTATTTCTCCAGAATATCGCGGCTCCAGGAGATTGCCGCCATGGCCTGGGGAAAACCGATGGTCGAGATGAGCAGCAAAATTGCATGATAGATTTCCTCCGGCTTGGCTCCCGCCTTCTGCGCCCGGCGGGTATGGGAGTGGACGGATCCCTCCGAACCGACCGCCGCCGCTGCTGCCAGCTGAATCAGGTGGCTGGTTTTATCGTCGAGAGGGCCGATTCCCCGCACCGTCTGGCCAAGATTATCGACTGCGGCGATCACTTCGGGAAAACGTTGGGCGATATCTTCGTAGGTCTTACCTCGAGTTTCGTTATTTGCCATGATATTTCCTGTTGTTCGGGTTGTTCTTTTCCGGCAGCCTTGGAAAAAATGGCACCGAGTCCGTTTAGGAGCCGTTAAGAAATAACCAGGCCATTTTCAACCATTTCGTTACGGCTCCTTAGACCGTTCCGGGCATTACCTTGGCCATGTTATTTCTGACAACGGCTTACTTCATCCTCATCATACATCGGAACCGCGATAAACGGGACTTTTTTCAGTGCCCCCTTGCGAGTGACAGGAAATTTTCCTGTCAAGCCGACATCTCCCAGAGCAGGACCATGCGGACATCGAAGATATCGCTACGCCGCGGATTGATGGTGAATGGTTCAATCCGGTAATTTTCAGCCTCAAAGCCGGCAGCAAGCTCGTTCACCTTCTGTTCAATCTCGGCGGACAGGTCTTCGAGCTCCCGCTGGAGCTCGAGGATCTCTTCTTCCGCCCGCTTGACATCGTTTTTTTCTTTGGCCACACGTCCGACGCTGCGCATTCCGGTGGCCGCCCTCCCGATGGTCGTGGAGGAAAGCGCCTTTCTGCCGAAAAACGCCCCGACCACAGCGACTCCGAAAGAGATGAGGGAGTCGGCGGTTTTACTCTGGACATCAACCTTTTCCTTGTCCAGGCGGTCGAATGCCCGATTGAGCTTCTGCGTAAGGCCTGCCTGGCGAGCCTGATATTTCAGCCGCAATTTTTCGACGGCTTCATCCTGTTTCTGCCGCAGATAATCGTGGAAACGGACTTTAAAGTCGCCTAAAGCTTCATCGGGCCTGGATTCAAAATTTTCGCCCTGCACCCGGTAAAGCTCCAGTCTGCAGTTCTGGTAAAGATAATCGCCGAGCGTTTTGGCCAGAGCCTTGAAATCCTTGTGTTTCGACAGAACCGACGGCAATGGATAATAACGGCTGTTGCCGGGCGCATCCAGCCGGCAGTCATCAATGGCATAAGGGGTTGTTTCGGCTGAACTCCATTCCGGACGCTGAAAATTCTCATCCAGATAAAGGCGAAGATTGATTTCTCTCACCACATCGATATTTCTCGCGCCATGAAAAAAACGTACCGAGGCAGACCCGGCGAGCCAGGGCTCGAACCGGAATTCATCGCTCACGACGTTCTGGAGGTGATAACGCTGTTCGATAGCCTGGGGAAGTACCGGTGGATGGCCGCTCGCGTCTCCGCCAATCGAGGCCGATCCGGAGGAAACAGGTTCCGAAGGCTTTCCGGCAGGTTCTTTTTTCTTTTGTTCCATCAATCTCTTAATGTCGCTCTGGGAGATCGGCCCCTTGAGATAGGACATGACCCATCTGGTCTCAAAGAGCAGCGGCTCGTCGAGATGGGCGGAATTGAGCAGAAACTGGCGGCTCTTCATGGAGGAGAGCAGTTTTCTTAACTTTGCAGCATTGAGGGAACCGTCGCCGGCACCGGCGATCCCTTCCACTACCCGGTCCTGATCCTGACTGGTCTGCAACCGCCCGATAAACCAGGTGCCGATATTGGCAAGCCCCTTATAGTCGAGGTCGACCGGATTCTGGGTCGCTAAAACCACTCCGACGCCATAGGCCCGGGCCTGCTTCAGCAGCAGAAGCATCGGTTTTTTCGACGGCGGGTTGGCGGTCGGCGGGAAATACCCGAATATTTCGTCCATATAGAGCAAGGCCTTGAGCGATGCGGTCCCCTGCTGACAGCGCATCCAGCCGATGAACTGGTTGAGCAGCATGGTGACAAAGAACATCCGTTCGTTGTCGGACAGGTGGGCGATGGAGAAAATTGCGGTTCGCGGCGTGCCGTCTTCAGTGTAGAGCAGTCTCTGGATGTCGAGGGGTTCGCCTTGCGTCCAGGCGCTGAATGTAGGACTTGCCAGGATGTTGTTGAGATTCATGGCCAAAGCCATCCGCTGGGGCTGCGGATAGAAAGTATCGAGGGGGAAGACGCCGACCTTGTCAAAGGGCGGATTGACGACATGACCGATAAGCGCCTCCATCGAAACATCCTGGCTCATCCGCCAGAAATGGAGAAACAGCGAGCTGAGCAGGATATGCTCGCGGCTCTGCAGGGGATCGCCGCCGACACCGATCAGGGCAAGCAGACTGGTGGTTGTCGAACCGACCAGGCTGTTCAGGGTATCGGTGTCGTTTGCCACCTCTTCGGCAGGCGCGCTGAAACTGCTGAGCACCGAGACAGGCATACCGGCGCTGCTGCCGGGCGTGTAGATGGTCAGGTCGGTTTTCGACCGCAGGGCGGCGATCCGCTCCGCCCCCTGACCCCACGAGGCCAGTCCTTCCTTCCAGGATCTTGCGGTCTCGGCAGCTAATTGCTCGACCGTCATCTCTTTTTTCGCGGCGTCGGCAGAATCGATCCACGGGGCAAAATCCTCGGCGGCGCAGTTCGGGAAGCTCAGCAAGAGATTACCCATATCCCCCTTAGGATCGATGACGATCGACGGCACATTGTCCATGATCGCCTCTTCGATGAGACCGATTCCCAAGCCGGTCTTGCCGCTGCCGGTCATGCCGATGATCACCCCGTGGGTAGTCAAGTCTTTGTTTTTATAAAGAAGAGGCGCCCGGGAAGGAGCGCCGCCGGCGATATCCAGCTCCCGCCCGAGATACAGCAGTCCGAGTTTTTCATAGGGGTATTGATCAGCCATAGCCTCTGTCCTTGAAGGATTGGTGTTCATCGTTTGCCGAACTTCCTGTCGATACCCCTATTGATACCATAAAAACTTAATATTTCAAAGTGGTTGTCCTCTTCTACCGGCGACCGGCCAACACATGTTAGGAAACTCTCCTCCTCTACCTTGCCATCTTTTCAAATAAGCTCTATTTTCTCACTGTTACACATCAGCATCCCGCCACCGCTCCATTATTTTCTCGGCCGGTATTTACTTTTTCTGTGAAAAGTGTTTGTGTATATGATAATCATTGATGAATTTTTCAGTGCCTTACAGATTATTTTCGTTCATGAAAAAACAAGAAAATAATCTGCGAAAGGTACTTATACCCCCCTTATGGGGTGTTAGGATTCTTTCCCAGTTCGCCCCCACTGCAAAGGACCAAAAACATGGCTATCGAACATCTACACACACAAGGCATGAACCGACGCGGCTTTATGAAAATCGTCGCGGTGGCCGGAGCGGCGACTGCCTGCTGGCAACTCGGCCTGTTTGGCTCGAAAGCTGTCCATGCGGCACGGAGAAGCCAGCCGATCATGGGTACCGTCCTGAATCTTACCGTTTACGGCCCGGATCGTGACAGTTGCGAAGAAGCACTGACGAAAACCATCGTCACCATGCAGGGACTGGAGAAAAAACTCAGCAGGCATATGGCAAGCAGCGAACTCTCCATCCTGAACAGCACAGGGTTTCTCGACAATCCGGGCGAAGATCTCCGGCGGGTGCTCGTCCTCTCCGAGGAACTGAGCCGCAAAACCTCCGGCGCTTTCGATGTAACCATGCTGCCGCTGCTGTTGCTCCACGAGGAACTGCGGGGCAACAATGACCATCCCGATACCGGACGCCTCGCCTCGGCCCGGAGCGCGGTGGGGTATGAGCATCTCGCCCGGAACGACGAAGCCGTCCGCTTTACCAGACCGGGCATGGGAATTTCCCTCGACGGCATCGGTAAAGGATATATCGTCGACCGGGGCGTTGCTGCTCTCAGAAACCTCGGTTTCAACAATGTGTATGTCGAGGCGGGCGGAGATCTCATGGTCAGCGGCCGGAAAGATAAAAACACGCCCTGGCGTATAGGCATACGAAACCCCCGACCGCAGCAGGATAAAAAAATGGTCACCATCGACATCAGCGACAAGGCGGTGGCGACCTCCGGCGATTACCTTCAGGCCTTCACCCCCGACCTGAAGCACCATCACATAATCGATCCGCGCATCGGTTTTTCGCCGCCGGAGCTTGCCAGCTGCACCGTCACCGCCCCGACCGTTGCCGAAGCCGACGGACTGGCAACAGCCCTCATGGTTCTCGGCAAAAATGACGCCCTGGATCTCATCGAGTCCATGGACGGCTGCGAGGCGTATCTGGTGGGCAAGGATCTCCGGGCCTGCAACACCACGGGTTTTTTCGGCTGATATGAAGACAATTACACTTAAAAAAGGCCTTGATATTCCCATCTCCGGGGCGCCCGAGCAGAAGATCCGACAGGGAAATCCGATTCGCCGGGTGGCCATTCTCGGCGACGATTATACCGGCATGTTACCGACTATGCTGGTCAAACCGGATGATCGCGTCATTACCGGGCAGCAAGTGTTTACCGACAAGAAAAATCCGGGAGTGATCTTTACTTCGCCGGGGTGCGGAAAAGTCGTTGCCGTAAACCGGGGGGAAAAACGAAAGTTCGAGTCGCTCGTCATCGAACTGGACGGCGATGAAGCGGTCACTTTCACGGACCCTGCAGACCGGCCGGAACAACTCGAACCACCGGCCATCCGTGAGCTGCTGGTACATTCCGGAATGTGGACCGCCTTCCGGACCCGGCCGTTCGGCAAAACGCCGAACATCGCCTCCGACCCAAGCGCCCTGTTCATAACCGCCATGGATACCAAACCTCTGGCCGCCCGGCCACCGGTTATCGTCAGGGAGTATGAGGCGGAGTACCGGCTTGGCTTGAAGATCCTGCGGCGGCTGCTCGCCGTGCCGATCCATTACTGCACCGGGAAAGAGAACCTTGAGCCCTTTGAAGAGGTGGATGGAATCGAATACTGGTGTTTCCGCGGCCCCCATCCGGCAGGCCTGCCTTCGACCCATATCCATTTCATCGATCCGGTGAATGAAAACAAAACCGCCTGGCATATCGGTTATCAGGATGTAATCGGTATCGGCCATCTCTTTCTGACCGGCCGGCTGATGACCGAACGGATCGTTTCTCTTGCCGGTGCCGGAGTGATACAACCGGCCCTGGTGAAAACCCGGACGGGTGCTTCACTTCTCGATCTCTGCCGGCGGGAAATCTCCCTCGATGAACTGAGAGTCATCTCCGGCTCAGTGCTCAGCGGCCGTGAATCGAAAGGAAACTCCACCTTTCTCGGCCGCTTTCACGATCAGGTTTCGGTCATCGAAAATTCCAGCGGCAGATCATTCATGAACTGGCTGATGCCCGGCAAGGATCGCTTCTCCATCGTGCCGTCTTTTGCCTCGTCTTTCTACAAAAACAAGACGTTTCCGATGAATACTGCCGTCTGGGGCGGGCAAAGAGCAATTTTTCCGCTTGGCACCTATGATATGGTGATGCCCCTGGACATTGTCGCCATGTCGCTGCTCAAATCAATCTCCGTCGGTGACACGGACAAGTCCAAGGCACTCGGCTGCCTCGAATTGATCGAGGAAGACCTGAGCCTGTGCAGCTTCGTCTGTCCCGGAAAAAACGAGTTTGGCCCCATCCTGCGTGAAGTGCTGACCGCTATCGAACTCGGTGGTTAAGAGGGATTTCCGCCCATAACGAACACTTTGTCGAAAGGTGACAATTTGCATATCAAGCCATTGAATAAACTGATGAAAGATGTGGAGCGCCACTTCAAGAAGGGCGGCCGGTTCGAACGCTGGTATCCGGTCTACGAGGCCGTCGACACCATCCTCTACGGCTCCAGCCTGGTCACCAAAACGGCCCCTCATATACGGGACTCCATCGATTTGAAGCGCATCATGACCACCGTCCTCATCGCCCTTATACCTTGTACTCTCATGGCCATGTGGAATACCGGCTATCAGGCCAATTCGGTAATCGCCGCCATGGGACTGGCCGGGCCGGAGGGCTGGCGTGGCGATATCATGGCGCTGGTCGGATTTGACCCGACGAGTCTTACCTCCAACTTCCTGCATGGCGCCCTCTATTTTTTCCCGATATACATTGTCACCATGGCGGTCGGCGCATTCTGGGAAGGAGTGTTCAACATCATCCGCGGCCATGAATTCTCCGAAGCGTTTACGGTAACCGGCCTGCTCTTTGCCCTGACCCTGCCGCCGACGATTCCGCTCTGGCAGGTGGCAACCGGGATCAGCTTCGGACTTATTTTCGCCAAAGAGGCTTTCGGCGGGGTCGGCCGCAATTTCATGAATCCGGCTCTTGCCTCCCGGGCTTTCATCTATTTCGCCTATCCGGCGCAGATGACCGGGGATGCCGTATGGACTGCGGTCGACGGCGTCTCGGGTGCAACAATTCTCGGCCAGCTGGCGATCGCTCAGCCGGGAGAATCTCTGGCTTCGATGGATGTCAGCTGGCTACAGTACTTTCTCGGCACAACCCCGGGATCGATGGGCGAGACCTCGACTCTTGCATGCCTTATCGGCGCGTTCATCCTGCTGGTGACCCGCATCGCCTCATGGCGGATCATGGCCTCGACCCTGATCGGCGCAATCCTCGCCGGCGCTTTTTTCTATCTGCGCAGCGGCAGCGTTGCCAATCCGCTGTACACAATCGCTCCCCACTGGCATCTGGTGATGGGAGGTTTTGCCTTCGGCCTGGTCTTCATGGCTACCGACCCGGTTTCGGCCGCGCATACCCATACCGGACAATGGCTGTTCGGCCTGCTTGTAGGTATACTTGCGATTTTAATCCGCGTGGCCAACCCGGCCTTTCCGGAAGGAACGATGCTCGCTATACTTTTAGGCAATATCTTTGCCCCGCTGTTCGATTACTTTGTGATCCAGGCCAATATCAAGAGAAGGATGTTACGCCATGGCTGAAGACTCCGCTGCCAGACCTTTTTACACGGTACTTGTTCTGGCCTTTTTCTGTTCGGCACTGGTTGCCGGTGCGGCGGTTGGCCTGCGGCCGCTGCAGGAGGCCAACCGAGTGATCGACCGCCAGAAGCATATTCTCTATGCCTCGGGTCTCTATGATCCTGGTAAGACCATAGCCGAGATGTTTACCCCCATCGAGACCAGGGTAGTCGAACTGGCCACCGGGGAATTCGTGCCCGAGGATACCATTCAACCGGAAACGTATCAGCAGACCAAAGCCGCGCTGTCCGAGGATAGAGGGCGAGAAATGAATAAGGACGAAGATATCGCCAATCTGCGCCGGCAGGAAAAATTTTCTCTCGTCTATCTGGTCATGGACGGTGACGACATCAGCCAGATTGTATTGCCGGTACGCGGCAAGGGCCTCTGGTCGACCATGTACGCCTATGTTGCGATAGATAAAGACCTTACCACGATACAGGGCGTATCCTTTTATGAGCATGGAGAGACGCCGGGCCTTGGCGGGGAGATTGAAAACCCTGATTGGCAGGATAAGTGGCAGGGGAAAAAGGTCTATAATGAGGAAGGAGAGGTCGGTCTGGAATTCGCCAAAGGTGAAGCCGCAACCCAGGAACCAGACAGATTCTATCAGATCGACGGGCTCTCCGGCGCCACCCTCACCACCAAGGGTGTGGAAAAAACCATGGAATTCTGGTTCGGCGATCACGGCTTCAAGCCGTTTCTGCAACAGCTGAAAAACAAGGGCCTCGTCAACCGGTAAGAATCTCATACTCAACTCTCAACCAATGCGAAAAGAATCTTATGGCTGAAACCAATACTGAGCTGCTCTCGCGCTCCATTTTCAAACGCAATCCCATCGCCCTGCTGGTTCTCGGCATCTGTTCGGCTCTGGCGGTAACCGGCCAGATGGCCACAGCCTTCGTCATGTCGATCTGCGTTATCTTCGTGGTATCCTTTTCCAGCTTGACCATCAGTCTGGTCCGGCACAATATTCCGAACAGCGTCCGCATCGGCCTGCAGATCATTGTCATCGCCACCCTGGTCATTATTGTGGATCAGACCCTCAAGGCCTTTTACTTCGACCTGTCCAAGCAGCTGTCCATCTATGTCGGCCTGATCATCACCAACTGCATCGTCCTGGGACGGGCCGAGGGTTTTGCCATGTCGAACCCGCCGATTGCCAGCTTCTTCGACGGCATCGGCAATGGTCTCGGCTATGGCTTTATTCTTCTTTCAGTAGCTTTCGTCCGGGAGTTTTTCGGTTCAGGCAGCCTGTTCGGCATCGAGATTATGCCGCTTACCACCAACGGCGGCTGGTATCTGCGCAACGGCATGGCGATTCTGCCGGCAAGCGCCTTCTTTCTTATCGCCCTGATCATCTGGATCCTGCGAACCGGCGACTCCAGTCAACAGGAGAAATAATAATGCCTCATTATTTCGATATTATTATCCGGTCTATCTTCCTCGAGAATCTGCCCCTTTCCTTCTTTCTCGGGATGTGTACCTTCATGGCCATCTCGAAGCAGGTAAAGTCCGCCATCGGCCTCGGCGCCGCAGTGCTCTTCATCCAGGTGATCACCGTGCCGATCAACAACCTGGTTCTCAACAATCTGCTCAAGCCGGGGGCTCTGGCCTGGGCAGGCGCGCCGGATCTGGACCTGAGTTTTCTCGGCCTGCTGACATATATCGCCATCATCGCTGCAGTCGTGCAGATTCTGGAAATGTTTATCGATCGCTTTCTGCCGGCACTTTACAACACTTTGGGTATCTTCCTGCCGCTCCTCACTGTCAACTGCGCCATTCTGGGCGGCTCCCTGTTCATGGTCGAGCGGGACTATACGGTCGGGGAATCCGTTGCCTACGGCTTCGGCTCGGGCGCAGGGTTTTTTCTCGCCGTAGTCTGCCTGGGAGGGATAAGGGAGAGGCTGGAATACGCCGATCCACCGGCAGGACTCAGGGGACTTGGCTTGACTTTTATTTCGGTCGGACTCATGGCTATCGCCTTCATGGGTCTTTCCGGCCTGTAAAAGCTCGAAGATATGACAGCAGAACATGAACATCAGCACGTAAACAAGGAACCTGGCAATGATTGAAATCATTTACGCCGTGCTCTCTTTTCTGGCCGTACAGCTGATCCTGGTCACGCTTATTGTGGTTTCCAAGAAATTTCTGGTGCCGAGCGGCGAATTAAACATTCAGGTAAATAAAACGAAAACCTTTCAAACCAGACCGGGAGGAAAACTGCTGATCTCTCTTGCCGACGCGGGCATCTACCTCTCCTCCGCCTGCGGCGGCGGCGGCAGCTGCGGCCAGTGCCGCTGTATCGTCGAGGAGGGCGGAGGCAGCATTCTGCCTACCGAAAAAGGACAGATCAACAACTTCGATGCCAAGCGCGGCGTCCGCCTTGCCTGTCAGGTGGCGGTCAAAAGGGATATGAAAGTCACGGTCCCGCCGGAGACCCTCGATGCAAGGAAATGGCGCTGCAAAGTAATATCGAATAAAAACGTCGCTACCTTTATCAAGGAACTGGTGATCGGTGTACCGGAAGGGGACGATGTCGATTTCAAGGCCGGCGGCTTCATCCAGATCGAGGTCCCGCCCCACACCCTCGAATACCGTAATTTCGAGATCGATGAACGGTTCCTCTCCGACTGGACCAAGTTCAAGATGTTTCAATATACATCCCATGTCCACACGCCGGTTACCCGCGCCTATTCGATGGCCAACTATCCGGGAGAGAAAGGAATCATCAAACTGAACGTCCGGATTGCCAGCCCGCCGCCGAGTGAGGCAAACATTCCGCCCGGCAAGGTTTCCTCCTACATTTTCAACCTCCAGCCGGGGGACGACGTTATCATATCCGGTCCCTTCGGCGAGTTCTTCATGGACGAAAGCGAATCGGAAATCATCCTTATTGGCGGCGGCGCGGGCATGGCCCCCTTGCGCAGCCATGTTTTCGATCTTTTCAAGGCCAGAAAAACCAAGCGCAAGGTGTCGTTCTGGTATGGCGGCAGAAGCCTCAAGGAGGTGTTTTACACCGAGGAATTCCTAGAAATTGAAAGACAACACGACAATTTTTCCTTCCACCTGGCTTTGTCGAATCCGCTGCCGGAGGACAACTGGACCGGTCCCACCGGTTTCATCCATCTGATTCTCTACGACCTGTACCTGAAAGATCATCCGGCCCCGGAGGACATCAATTACTACATATGCGGTCCACCGATGATGAACAAGGCGGTATTTGAAATGCTCGACAATCTTGGGGTGGAAAAAAGCAATGTCCACTACGATGACTTTGGCGGATAATACAACCGTGATTATTGTGAACTTATGACAACGTTTATCCTTACCTTGGCCATTTCGTTTATTTTCCTGCTCGCTGCCGGCGGAATCGTCAGCTTCTGCAAGCAGCGATACAGCACAACCCGCCATGGCCTTACCGGGATGTGTCATGAAACCGGCGGCGCCATGTGCGGCAGCTGCAGTTCCCAGATACTTAATTACCAGGCAAAACCGGGACAGCTTCCAGGCTGCCGAAAACCGGAACCTCCCGAGCTTTAAAGCCTTATTCTGAACATCCCACCTCTCTTCTTTTCTGAGAACCTCATTTCCAGTTCGACCGACTTAAGCGTACTTTTCGTTCTGTTATCGCTATCGACAGGATCGTTAGTCCACTCTGGTATTGAGATAAAATCTCTCGATGTTGCGATATTCACCTACGAGACATTTTTGATGTTTAGCAAAATTTTCATTAATTGTATTTGACTTTTCCACAATTGTTCGTGTAATATTTGTTGAATTACTAACTCAGTACAAATTTTCAAACCTTTGCCGGACCGGAGCAAGCGAACCCATGGACGTAGACGAGACCAATATCCAGATCCTTCGCCACCTGAAAGACGGCCGGAAATCCTTCAAACTCATTGCCGAAGAATTATCCCTTACCGAAAATACAATTCGCAGCCGGGTCAATAAGCTTATTGAAGAAGGTATCCTGAAATTTTCCGGCAACGTCCAGGTCGATGCTCTGGGCGGGCACAATCTGCTGTATCTGGGGGTTAAGCTGAAAACCATGGAACTGCAGAAAAAAGCCGAAGAGTTCAGCAGACTGCGGGGTGTCGTATCGGCTGGGATTGTCACCGGAAGATATGATATCATTCTCCAGGCCCTTCTTGGTCCAGGCTACACCCTGCTGGAATTTATCACCGAGCAGGTGGCCAGGGTCGAGGATGTGCAGACGGTGGAAAGCTTCTTAGTCTACAAGGGATATAATCTGAAAGTGCCGTATATACTTTGATCACCAACCGTTTTCTCTCCTTGCTCAGACTGCGGACCTCCTCCCCGCAGAAAAGGGCAAGGCGGGAAAACTTACCAACACGCTCAACTCAGGAGACTACAATGATCGTCGGAATTCTCAAGGAAATCAAAATCGCAGAAAACAGAGTATGTATGACCCCCGCTGGTGTTGAGGTCATGACCCACAACAAACATCAGGTCCTGGTTGAAAAGAATGCCGGCAAGGGCAGCGGTTTTTCCGATGAAGAGTACGTTCAGGCCGGGGCGACCATAGTCGATACCCCCGCCGAGATCTTCGCCAAATCCGACATGGTCATGCACGTCAAGGAACCGCAACCCCAGGAATACGATCTCATCCGCAAGGACCAGATCGTCTTCACCTATCTCCACCTGGCCGCGGATGAACAGCAGACCAGAGCCCTGATAAAAGCGAAATCGGTGAATATCGCCTATGAGACGATCCAGAAGGAAGACGGTTCCCTCCCCCTGCTCACTCCGATGAGCGAGGTTGCCGGACGAATGGCAGCCCAGGCCGGCGCCCACTACCTGCAGATGACCAAAGGCGGCCGAGGCATTCTTCTCGGCGGCGTACCGGGTGTCGAACCCGGCAATGTGGTCGTTATCGGCGGCGGCGTGGTCGGCATCAATGCCGCCCTCATGGCCTGCGGACTCGGTGCCAAAGTCTACATGCTCGACACCAACCTCGACCGGCTGCGCTACCTTCGGGAAGTCATGCCCAGCAACTGCTTCCCGATCATGAGCAGTGTCCCGAAACTGCGCGAGCTGCTGAAAGATGCGGACCTCGTCATCGGCGCCGTCCTTATCCCCGGAGCCAAAGCTCCCAAACTGGTCAGCAGGGAGATGCTGAAAGTCATGAAGGAAGGTTCGGTCATGGTCGATGTTGCCATCGATCAGGGCGGCTGCTTCGAAACTTCCAAGGCAACCTCCCACGACAAACCGGTCTACACCGTGGACGGCGTCGTCCATTACTGCGTGGCCAATATGCCGGGAGCCGTCGCCAAGACCTCCACTCTCGCGCTCACCAACGCCACCCTGCCCTATGCCGTACAGATCGCCAATAAAGGCTGGAAAAAAGCCTGCCACGACAACGTCGAGATCGCCCGCGGCCTGAACATTGTCGACGGCAAGGTAACTTACGGAGCAGTGGCCGAGGCCTTCGGCCTGGACTTCACCCCCTGCGCCGAAGTTCTGAAGTAACAGAGTCACACAATAAAGAAGGCCGGCTCGTTTACCGAGCCGGCCTTCCACCTTCACCTGTCCTCACTCCTCACCGCTCAAGCCTTAATCCCGGTGCCTCACTTCCCCAACAGCAGGTACGCCTTGATAAAGGCATCGATATTGCCGTCGAGCACCGCGTCGACGTTGCCGACCTCGTAATCCGTACGATGATCCTTGATCAGCCGGTAAGGCTGGAGAACATATGAGCGGATCTGGCTGCCCCAGGAGATGCCCTTCTTATCTCCGGCCAGGCCTTCCGCCTGCTGGGCTTTTTTCTGCTTTTCCAGCTCGTAGAGCTGGGCGGAGAGCATCTTCATGGCGGTATCCTTGTTGGAATGCTGGGACCGCTCGTTTTGACACTGGACGACGATGCCGGTGGGCAGATGGGTGATGCGGATGGCCGAGTCGGTCTTGTTGACATGCTGACCGCCCGCCCCGCTGGACCGATAGGTATCGACGCGCAGATCCTTGTCGTCGATCTCCACCTTGATCGAATCGTCCAGCTCCGGCATGACCATGACCGAGGCAAAGGAGGTATGCCGCCGACCACTGGCATCAAAGGGTGAGATCCGCACCAGCCGGTGAATACCCAGCTCCGAGCGTAAATAGCCGTAAGCAAAGCGTCCCTTGAACATGATAGTGACACTTTTGGTTCCAGCCTCGTCACCGGCCAGATAGTCGAGGATGTCGGACTTGAAGCCGCGAATTTCAGCCCAGCGCAGATACATGCGCATGAGAATACCGACCCAGTCCTGGGCTTCGGTGCCGCCCGCGCCTGCATGGATGGCAATGATGGCGTTGCTGGCGTCATGTTCGCCGTTGAACATGCATTCGAGTTCGGCCAGTTCCAGCTCCCCTTCCATTGCAACAATCTTCCGTGCAATTTCCAGCTCAAGCTCGGCTTCCTTTTCTTCCATGACCATTTCAAGGAACATCTCGGTGTCCTCCATGTCCTTCCATCGCGCTTCCCAGTTTTTGATGGTGTCCTGGAGTTGTCCGTGTTCCTTCTGGATTACCTGGGCTTTTTCGGCATCGTTCCAGAACCCTGGCGCCAGGGTCTGGCGCTCCAATGCTTCAAGACGATCCTTTTTGGCGGCTAAGTCAAAGATGCTCCTTGAGAGCGAGTAAGCGATCCTTTACATATACAAGCTTCTGCTTCGAGACTGCCGCACCAATTTCAATTGCCATAAATCTACCCTTATATTTTTAAAGTATTACTGAATAATGATCATACCTTCTCTTTCAGTTGACAAGAGGGTGATGAAAAATTTCCCGTTCCCGACGTCTCACCAAGAAAACCGCGGCGATACCCCCGCCAAGACCGGCAATCAGACAGAGCGGGGCAAAGAGAAAGCCAAACCGCACCCAGATCGTCTCCTCTTCGGCCAGCACCACCTCTCGTGCTGCCGCCCATGGCTCGAAGAGGCCGGACCGGGCCTCGATCACGCCAAGCGGGCTGACAAAGGCGGAGATACCGGTATTGGCAGAGCGAATCAAACTCCGCCTCGTCTCCACCGCGCGCAGCACCGACATGGCCAGACTGTGATACGGGGCACTCGATCTACCATACCATGCATCATTGGTCAAATTCACCAGGAGATTGGCCCCCGCCTGCACCCACTGCCGGGAAAGCTCCGGGAAAACCGATTCGTAACAGATAAGTATTCCCGTTTTCGCCTGCTTCCAGACGAGCGGCCGATCGATCGTGCCGGAACTGAAATCGCCGACCGCTTCCACCAGTGGAGCGAGAAACGGCAACAGTTTTTTTAACGGCACATACTCACCGAAGGGAACGAGATGCGTCTTGAAATACTTGCCGGCAAAGTATCCGTCAGGCTCCAGCAACAGCGCACTGTTATAAAATTTCACCTTCTTGTTTTGCCGGTCGATGATTTCATACCAGGGTGCACCGGTCAACAAAGCCATATCCTGCCCGGCCACCAGATTTTTAAGCGGCCCCATCTGGTCATTGCCGGGATAAAAAGGCAGGGCGGTCTCCGGCCAGACCGCAAGCGAAGGAGAGCCCGATGCCTGCATGAGCGATCTGGTCAGCGCGAGGTAGGTATCGACGGTGATTTTCTGCTGGGCAGGCGACCACTTGATGCTCTGATCGATATTGCCCTGCACTATCCCGATATTGACCCGCACTGCCTCCGCCGCCGAAATCCTGCCGCTTATATCGGCAAACCGAAGGCTCGAATATAGTCCTGTCCCGACAAACAGACAGAGGCCCAGACAACAGAGAAGAAGATTTTCGACGATGCCTCGCCTTGCTTTAAAAAGAAGAAAAAGCAAGGTATTGCAAAAGACAATAAGAAATGTCACTCCGTGATGGCCGACAAGATCGGCTATCTGGATGAGCGCCGGGGTCTGATACAGGGCATAGCCAAGGTCCATCCAGGGAAAGCCGGTAAACAGCACCCCTCGCAGCCAGTCGATTCCCACCCAGAGGGAGGGCAAAAGCAGGAGGGCGACGGCAGCGGGAAAGGCACGCAGGATAGTCCGGGCAAGCACTGCGAACAGGGCAAAATACAGACTCATGTAAAGCGCCAGCAGCAGGAGCGCCTGGAGCGAAATAAACCATGCCAGCCCGCCGTATTTACCAAGAACTATGACAATCCAGTACAAAAGCGGAAGAAAATGAGCAAGACCGGCCGTAAGACCGACTATGGCCGCCATCCGGCAACTCCCGCCCCCAAGTGCCATCAGCAGGGGAATGAGGGCGATCGACAGCAGCGGCCAGATTTCCCCGCCGCCGGGAAACGACAGCCAGAGCCCGAGCCCGGTGAGAAAAGACAGAAGAATGGGACTGCAGCGAGAGAGCGTCACGGGTTATTCCTGTCCTTCTTTAATTCTGCTTATCCGCACCATCTTCAGCTGCCTGTTGTCCGCACTTTTTGCTTCAAAACGAAAACCGCCGATCATGACGACATCCCCCTGCACCGCCAGCCGGCCAAGAGTATGAATGACCAGACCGCCAACGGATTCAAAGGGCCCTTCGGGAAATTCAGTATGAAAATATTCTTCGATCACTTCAACATCGACCCAGGCATGAACCTGAATCGTCGTTTCATCGATCACCTCGATCTCTTCTTCGTCATCGTCGTATTCATCGTCAATCTCTCCGACGATTTCCTCAAGGATATCCTCAAGGGTGATGAGACCGCGCAGCGTGCCGAATTCGTCGGTCACCATGGCCATATGAATCTTCCGCTTCTGGAACTCTCGCAGTAAATCGACAATAGGTTTCTTTTCCGAGATAAAATAGACCGGCCGGAGGTAGCTTTCGATATTGAACGGCTCCGCTTCCGGCCGGGCGCAGAGCTTGAGCAGATCTTTTGCATGCATCGCGCCTATAACGCGATCCGAGTTTTCCCGATAGACAGGAATTCTGGTAAAGCCGCTCTGGATGACGATATCGATGAGTTCCGACAGCGGCGCAGCCTCATCGAAGGAGACAACCTCCGCCGCCGGAGTCATGATTTCCGAGGCAAAGGTCTCTCGAAACTCAAGAATGGAATTGATCATCTTTTCTTCAAGAGAAGATATCAGACCGTGTTCCTCGCCTTCCTCGAGAAGTTCCTGGATCTCGTGATCGAGATCTTCCTTGGTTCCGGGTTTCTTGAAATTGAGCATGGCCAGGATACGTTTCAGGGTGCCGGGTTCCTGGTCGGGTTCCTGTTCAGGTTCCTGGTCGGGTTCCTGCTCGGAGGTCTGATCGGACTCCTTTGCTTCTGTGTTTGAATTGCTGTTCATCTGTTGATTATCGACTGCCTTCCGGCAAGCTCCAAAAAATTTTGCAGAGACTGTCATACCCCTGAAGAGGTACTTAAAAAAGTCTCGGTTCTTGCGGTCGGCTCGATAGTTTTCCCCTTCCGCGGTTATAATATTTGTACCTAGATAAATAACACCGGGAGCGGAAAAATCAATCTTTCTCATGGCAATTCTTTCAGGCTCCTGCTCGAAAAACAGCTGTAATCCTGTCAAGCAGAAATTTTTTTGACGGACAGGCAGCCGGTTATTCGGAGCGGAAGACACTCGTTGTGCAACATTTTGCTTTTCTAAACGGCAGGGTGTGACTATAGTAGCGTCGTTTTCATCCCCTGTGTTATCATACTGCGTAGTAGCATCACAACATCAAGAGACGACCTGAATCGTCGAACATACTGTCCCCATTACATTCAACGAGGAAAAGTTTGGAAGGAAAGGTTCTCATAGCCAATCGTGGAGAAATAGCCATTCGAATCATGAATGCCTGCAAGGATCTTGGTCTCGAATATGTCGTTGTTTACACTGAAGCCGACAAGGATTCCGAGCATGTTCAACGCAATACTACCAGCGGCACCGGACAAAATGCGTGGCGTATAACCAGCTACACCGAACCCAACGATATTTTCGCGGTGGCCGATCACACCGGCTGCACAGCCATCCATCCCGGTTATGGATTTTTCTCCGAAGATTTCCGTTTTGCGAGAAGGGCGACCAAGCGCGACCGGCCCCTGATCTTCATCGGGCCGAACTGGGAAGTGATCAGGGATCTCGGCGATAAGATCAACACCAAAAAAGTCGCCAACCAGCTCGGCATCCCTACCATTCCCGGCACGGATGCGCCAATATACAATGAGATGGAAGCGGAGGAAATTGCCGCGCAGCTCCTTCTCGACCAGCAGGAAAAAGGCATTGAACAACCCTCCATCCTGGTCAAGGCTGCCGCCGGCGGCGGCGGCATGGGCATTGAGGAAGTGGTTGAAATCGAGACCTTCCGCAGGATCTACCGGCAGCTGCAGAACTATGCAAAACGGCAGTTCGGCGACGGCGGGGTTCTGATCGAGCAATGTCTGCGCGACTATAATCATCTCGAAGTGCAGCTGGTCTGCTCCAAGTTTGGCGAACGTATCCATTTCAGCTCGCGAAACTGCACCATCCAGTCAACCGGTCGCCAGAAAAGGGTCGAAGCAGCGCCTGGATTTCACAAGTCTGCCTTTGACTACGACTTTGACGAGAAGAAAGTGCTCGACCAGATTGTCCAGTATTCGCTCAAGCTGGCCAATCACGTCAAATATGACAACGTCGGCACCTGGGAGTGGATCGTCAGCCGCGCCGGGCAGCCCTATCTGCTCGAGGTAAATACTCGCATTCAGGTTGAAAATGACATATCTGCCAGGATCAGTTATATTAACGGTGAGCAACCGAACCTGATCCGCGAACAGATCCGCCTCGGCCTCGGCGAAAGGATCGGCTATAAACAGAACGCGGTCAAATTTAAAGGCGCCGCCATCGAACTGCGCATTGTGGCGGAGAATACCCGCCGCGGCTTTGCGCCGTGGATCGGCACGATCACCGAGTTTAAGTTTCCGAAATATCCGTGGTCGGTAGTCTATACCCATGTACCCACGGACCGTCCCTATCCAATCCCCAGCGATTTCGATCCTAACCTCGCGCTGGCCCTGGTCTGGGGAGACTCGGTGGAGGATGCGAAGACAAAAGCGGCACAGTTTATCGATGAAACAGTGATTTGCGGGAAGGATTCGAACAATAACCCGATAATAACCAACCTCGACTACCTTAAAAACAACCTGGATCGCCTTCTGGCTTTTTAGTACCTTGGAAATTCTTTTCTTGTTTTTAGAAAGTTTTTGGTGAAGGTACTTATCCCCCTCAAGGGGGGACTGAAAAGAGTTCCCGCTGGTCGGGGTCAGGCGATTAAAATTGAGATATAGTTTTCAACATGAAAGAATTACAGAAGCAGCTTCTGAAAATCGAAGAGCGGATAAATTATCTGCTGCAAATTAAAGACTACTCAAACTGGGGCAACCTCGACGGTTTCAAGAACAATCTCGAGCAGATTAAGCAGTCGATTTATGATCTTACCGAGGAAAAACTGACGGCGGAGATCCGCAAGCTCGACGAGTCGATCAGTTTTCTCGAAGAGCGGGCCGAGGAACACCTCACGCCCATGGAACGGGTGCGGATCGTCCGCAGCATACAACGCTTCAGCCTGAAGGATATTCTTGAAAATGTCTATGAAGACTATACCGAACTTGGCGGAGAGGGCGAAGCCAATGTCGACCCGGCGATGATCTGCGCCAAAGCCACTATCACCCGAAGGATCAAGAACAAGCCCTACACCGCTTCGGTCATGGTAATCGGCCAGGAGACCGGCCATGGCGAGGAGTTCCGCAACGGCGGATCCTGCCGGCCGCAGGGCAATGAAAAGGCTCTGAGGTATATGAAGGTCGCCGAGACCGAAGGCATACCTATTCATTTTTATATCTTCACGCCCGGTTCCTATCCGATCGAGGAAGGTTCCGGCGCAGCTCAGCAGATCGCCAGGAACATTTACGCCATGACCAAACTCAGGGTGCCGATGATCTCGATGATCTCCGAGGGCGGTTCGGGCGGGGCCGAAGCGATCGGTCTTTCCGACTACCGGCTGATGGCATCGCACGGCTACTATTCTGTTATCTCTCCGGAAGGCGCGGCGGCGATCGAAGGGAAGATCCGCGAAGGTTCGAAAGTTCCCAAGGAGCTGATCGAGGTCTGTGCCGACCGGCTCAAGCTGACCGCCAAGGACAATCTGGAAAAAGGCACCATCGACCGGATCATCTATGAACCGCTGCTCGGGGCAAGAAGAGACGACTTCACCTTTTTTGCCAAACTCCGGGCGGAAATACTCAGGGCAACCGACAAGGTCGTCCTCTCCACCAAAAGTTTTTCCGTTCTGCGGACCTATGAAATCAGGCGCAAAAAACATCAGCCGGCGACCGAGGAACTGCAGATCGAAGTGCCATGGGACCTGAATAAAGATGAAATAAAGCGGCTGCTTGAGCTGCGCTCAAAAAAATACCTGACAATGGGCAAAGTCGGCTTTATCGGCCAGGCCGATGCCGAAGACGGGCTGTACAATCTCGCCAAGGTGAGAACGGAAAAAATCTATTACACCCTCCGTTACGACATCATGAAGAACCACAAACGCCAGGTGCGCAAGGTCTTAAATGATGTTTCCGGCGAAGGCTCGGTCATGATCAGACGCATCACCGAACCGATCAACTCCTTCATGGAGCTGTGGGGCAAAAAGAAAAAGCAGGAAAGACCGCAACGCCTCCTCACCTATAATGGCGGAACAAATCAGCCGGACAGCCAGTCCCCACGAGTGGATCCACTGGAACTCACCGATACCTACACCAGCCCGCTGGCCAACAAGGATCGCACCGTCACCTGCCCCAATGCCGACAAACATGGCTGCAAAGATCTCTGGATTCCGGATCTTTATGGCGAATTCGCAGGGGTCTGCGAGACATGCGGCCACCATTTCCCGCTGGAGCACCAGTGGTATCTGCAGAATATTTTCGATCCCGGCTCAATCAGCCAGTTCAACAACGAAATAACTGCCGGCAACCCGCTGAACTACACCGGCTTTACCGAGAGGCTGCAACGGGCCAAGGATAAAACCGGAAAACGGTCGGGCAACATGACCTTCCATGCCAAGGTGAACGGCATCCATATCATCGTCACCATGCTCTATTCCGATTTCCGCAACGGCACGGTCGGTTCGGCCGAGGGTGAAAAGTTCGCCCAGGCCTGTGCCCTGGCCAAACGCAAGAAACGGCCACTGCTCGCCTATGTGCACACGACCGGCGGTATCCGCATCCAGGAGGGCACTCTCGGGGTCACACAGATGCCCAAGTGCACCATGGCGGTGCGGGAATATATCGATGCCGGCGGCCTCTATCTGGTGGTCTACGACAACAACTCCTATGCCGGTCCGGTGGCCTCTTTTCTCGGCTGCTCCCCGTATCAGTTCGCGATCAGGTCGAGCCGGGTTGGCTTTGCCGGTCCACGGGTCATCCGGGAGACGACCGGCTCGGAGATCCCACCCGATTATCACTCCGCGAGAAATGCCCTGAAGCGCGGGCATATCCAGGGGATATGGGATCGTCGCGATTTCAGGAGAAATCTGCACAAAGCCCTGCTTACCATGGGCAGCCCAAGCCTGTATTACCGCTGAGACGCTTTACCGCGCCCCTGTTTCTCCGAGCGACAGGGGCGTGACTTTTCTCTTTTACCTCTCCGCCAGGGCCTGACGGACGACAGACAACAGTTTCTCCCGCGAATAGGGCTTTGCCGCTACCCCGCAGAATCCGTAGGTCGCGTAATTGGCCATGACCGGATCTTCGGCATAGCCGCTGGAGACTATGACCCGGGCGCCTTCATTGAGTTCCAGGAGTCTTTTAACCACCTCCTTGCCGCCCATCCCACCGGGGATAGTCAGATCGGTGATAACCAAATCGAAGGGTTCCCCGGCCTCGAGAGCCCGTTTATAGCTGGCAATCGCCTCGGTGCCACCCAGGACGGTTTCGACCAGATAGCCTGCCCGCTCAAGAAACCTGCTGGTTACCTTGCAGATCATCTCCTCATCATCGACCACCAGCACCCGAAGCTCGGCTGCGCCACCGGCCTTCTCGCCCGTTCCGACATCGGCGGCATGAGAGAGCTCAGCCTTGCTGACAGGGAGATACAGCGAAAATGTGGTGCCGACGGCGGGAGTCGATTCGACTGTAATGCAGCCCCCGTGTTTTTTTATGATGGAGTAGGTTGTAGCAAGCCCAAGTCCCCTGCCTAAACGCCTGGTGGTAAAATAGGGATCGAATATCTGACCGAGGTATTTTTCTTCAATCCCCTCTCCCTCATCCCGTACAATCACCTTTACATAGTTTCCGGCAGCCAGTTCGGCAATTTCACCCTCGCCGACTGCGGCATTCTTCATGGTGATAAAGAGATGGCCGCCATCGGCCATGGCCTGTTTGGCGTTGATGGTCAGGTTGGAAAACACCTGCTGGATCTGCCCCTTATCTACTTCCGCCACCCAAAGGTCCGAAGCGATATCGAACACCGGCTTGACGTTGCTGCCGGAAAGATCGAAACGCACAACCTCCTCGACCAGGGTGGCGATGCTTACCCCTTCCCGCACCGGATTGCCGCCTTTGGCAAAGATCAGCAGCTGCTGGGTGAGACGGGTAGCCCTGCTCATCGACTTCTGGGCATCGTTCAGATGCTCCATGGCCGGATGATCCTTGGGCAGCTCGTTTTTGGCGATTGTCAGGTTGCCGAAAAGCCCCATGAGGATGTTATTGAAATCATGGGCGATCCCTCCGGCGAGAGTGCCGACGCTCTCCAGTTTGTGAATCTTCAGCAGATCGCCCTCCATCCGCTTTCTGGCAGTGACATCCTCGACTGCAATAACGATATTCTTGACCCTGCCGCCGCTGTCCTTCAGAGGGTATATCCTGGTACTGAGCCACTGCCCCTCGCTGCCGCCGATCCCGTCGATCCCGCCGGCTGGAGCCAGCCGGTATTCCGGCACAAGAACCGTTTCTCCGCCATAGGCCCGCTGCGCATACGGGAGCAGCCTGGCCCTGTCCGCTTCGCTGTTTTTCAGGATATTGAAGGTGTTGACCATGTGAGCTGCCGGCGCCCGCCACAATTCCTCAAATGCCCGGTTGACACCGATCAGCAGGCCGTCCAGATCGTAAATTTCGATGGCCGCCGGCGACTGGTGCATCACCATCTTGAATCTTGCCTCACTCTCCAGCAACTCGGTGTTCTTCAGGTGCAGCTCTTCATTGAGGGCAATCAACTCCTCGTTGGTCGACTCCAGCTCCTCCTTGGCTGCCTCCAACTCCTCGTTGACGCTCTGCAATTCCTCGTTGGTCGACTGCACCTCTTCATTCGCCGTCCAGAGTTCCTGGTTGACATCGTCCTTTTCCTCGATGATGGTCTGCAGGTACTCCTTGGTTGCCATCAGTTCGCGGCGGAGTTCCAGCAATTCCCTGTCTTTTGCCGAATCCTCCAGGGCGTCCAGGCCGGCCTGGTCCACAGCCATTCGTACCGATTCCTTTTCCTCTTCAAACAGCAGAAGAAAAAAGACCTCGCTATCGCCTTCGTTCTGCACGGGAATGACGGAAATATCGATGGTATTCTGCTCCTCGCCATAACTGAACGGGATGTTTCTTTTACGCACCGTCTTCCGATCTCTTTTTGCCTCTTCGATGGCCACATAAAGATCCGGCATCAAACTGTGCCCGGCCATTCTTGAGAGTTTCAGGCTGGCTTCACCGGTCGAAGGATCGAGATACCTCGAGGTCCGTCCCTGGAACTGGCGGATCTGCAGATTGACATCGACCAGAACTCCCGGCGGAGCATACCTCTCGAGCAGAACCTGTTCTATCTTCCTGTTCAAATCACCTGCCTCCGAGTGCTTGGTTCGCAGAACAGGCTCGGCCTGACTCCTGATCCTCTGGTTGAAGATCGATGAGCTGACCGGGAAACGATATGGCTGCTTGTTCGCGAGAATTCTCTTGGAAAAGATATTTTGACGCTTATCGACCTGATTGAACAGCTGCGGAAATCTCCCCAGAGTCTCGGAAGTACCAAGAAGCAGAAACCCGGAAGGCTTGAGAGCAAAATGAAAGAGCGGAATAACCGTATCCTGAAAGGTTGTATCGAAGTAGATCAGGAGGTTACGGCAACTGAGCAGATCGATATTCGGAAACGGCGGATCCTGGGTAATGTCCTGGGTGGCAAACACGCACATTTCCCGGATATGCTTGATCACCCGGTATCCTTTCGGGGTCTTGTCGAAAAATCGTTCCAGCCGCTCGGGCGACACGTGTTTTTCTATTTTTTCCGAATAGAGCGCCGATCGTGCCGCGACAATATGGTCGCCGACCAGATCCGTGCCGAAAAACTGGCCGGTCACCTCCAGTTTATTCGCTTCAAGAAATTCATAGAGACAGATCGCCAGCGAATACACCTCCTCCCCGGTCGAACATCCCGGAACCCAGACCCGAATCGGCGTTTTCACCGTACGGTTTTCCACCAGAAGAGGAAAAATCTCCGTTTTCAGCGTCTCAAAGATCTGTGGATCGCGGAAAAATTCGGTGAAATAGAGGAGAAGATCACGATGCAGCAGATTAAGCTCCTCGGTATCCGCGATCAGATGGTTCAGGTATCCGGCGAAACTGCTCTTTTTACAAAGGGCCATTCTCCTGGCAATACGACGAAATACCGTGGATTGCCGGTAATGGGTGAAATCGACGGTTTCCTGGTCGTAGAGCATTTTCAGAATCTGCTCAAAGGCCTCTCGCTCCCCTGCACCCAGGAGTATGAAGGTTTCGGCCACACCGCGATCTTCCTGAAAATCGGGATGCGTCAAATCAAATGATGCAACATCATCATGGTTCTGGTGGTTATCCATTTCATCCGCCTGTTAAATAAATTCCATCTCCGGACTCCGATCCAGCCATCCACATACTCTTTACATGCTCTTAAAAAAAATTGCAGTGAAGTATGCTACATGAATCTTGCCAAAACAGCAACGGAAGGCTGGAAAACAGCTGATGGGGATTTCAAGCGGACTGAAGCGGCAGTCCAGGAGTCTAGTCCCGGCTTGTTGCATCGCCCTTCTTCCCATGCCCTTCCCCGTCGGTCTTTGCCCGGCGGAGGTCGGTAATGTCGATAAAGGTGATAACCGCTCCTTCGATGACATTCTCCAGGGTCCGGTAGGGCCGGATGCGCATCTGGAACCAGGTTCCGGCCCGGGTCTGCACCTCGGCGGCCCTGGGGGCCAGGTCGCGCAGCACGGCCCGGACATCTTCGACAAGATTATCATGGCCGACCAGATTGGAGACGATATGGCCCACGGGTCGGCCGATGTCGCTCTGGATCAGGTTGATCAGCTCGGTGGTGCCGGGGGTGAAGCGGACAATGTGCAGATTATGATCGACAAAGAGGGTGGCAACTCCGGTGCCGGCAAGGAGGTTGTTCATGTCGTTATTGGCGCGGGACAGGTCGGCCACCTTGTTTTGCAGTTCGGCGTTGACCGTCGCCAGCTCTTCGTTGACCGATTGCAGTTCTTCCTTCGAGGTTTCCAGTTCTTCGTTGGTGGACTGCAGCTCCTCGTTTACCGACTGCATCTCCTCATTGGTCGATTTAAGTTCTTCATTGGCGGTTTCCATCTCCTCGAGGGTGCTCTGCAGATATTCTTCCTTGGTCCGCAGTTCCTGTTCGAGAATGGCAATACGTGCGCTCCCCCCGGTGTCCGGTACAACCGCGGCATCGTCGGTCGCAGGCAACAGCAGGACCGGGCACTCCTCAAGGACAATCAGGAATATCCCCGGCAGGATTGCACCATCCGGCCCTGTCGCCGGGCGCACATGAAGATTGACAGTATTGAAATCGCCATTGGTCTTCACCTGCAGCCCCGGATGGCTCACCGTTCCCTGCTGGGTCATCACCCGGTATAATGCGGCAGTCAGGGCGGGACGGAGTCCTTCCCGGGCCATGGCGAGAATGTTCATGCCCGCGTCGCCGCTGGCCGGTTCCAGGTATCTGCCGGTACGTCCATAGATATGCAGGATTTCGCCGCGGCTGTTGACGAGCACGCCGACCTGAGCGTAATGGGCAACCAGACTGTGTTCGGTAATCTCACGCAGATTGCTGCGGCAAGCGACTCCGTGTTCCACTCGGGCCACTCGTCCCCGGATGGTCGGTGTCGCCAGGGGCGGGACAAAACGGCTCAGGTTCGGGTAAACCGCGCCTGCCAGGTCGGTCTGCCGCCGATATATCTTCTGCTTGCGGTCAAGCACGACGAACAGCGAACCGAATTCCCCCACCGACTCGGAAGTGCCCAGAAAGAGCATACCGTTCGAATTCAGGGCATAGTGGAAAAGCGGGATGAGCCTTTTCTGGAGGTCTCTGTTGAGGTAGATCAGCAGGTTACGGCAACTGATCAGATCGATTTTGGAGAAAGGCGGGTCTTTGATCACGTCCTGCTCGGAGAAGACCAGCAGGTCGCGGATAATTTTCTGGATACGGTACACGCCGTTTTCCGACTCCAGTAAGAAAAACCGGGACAGCCTTTCGGGGGTGATATCGGTCGCGATGCTGGGCGGATAGACCCCGGACCGAGCCTGTTCGATAGCCCGCGGATCGATATCGGTGGCGAAGACCTGGACCTTGAAGGTCGATTTCAATGTTTCCAGATGCTCCTGGAGCAAAATGGCGATGGAGTATGCTTCCTCGCCGGAAGCACAGCCGCAGACCCAGACCCGGACCGGTGCTCCGGCCGGTTTGCCGATAAAGAGTTGCGGGATAACCTGGGTTTCGAGGACGGCGAAGGCATCAGGATCGCGGAAAAAATTGGTCACTCCGATCAGCAGGTCGCGAAAAAGAGCCTGGGCCTCGGTCGGGGACTGCCGCAAATGGCGGAGATAATCCTCCGCCCGACCGATCTGGTGGACGGCCATGCGCCGTTCGACCCGGCGCACCAGAGTGTTGCGTTTGTACTGAGAGAAATCGTGGCTGGTGGCGTCGCGCAGCAGGATGCAGATCTTCTTGAGTATTTCGTCTGCACTGGCGGTCGGGGTACTTGTCCGACGGATTTTGTTGCCGAAGGCATGGGCCGCATAGGCGATGAGCCGGGCCGGCATCTCGGCCGGCGGCAGGATATAATCGACCAGCCCGGTGGCTATGGCGCTGCTCGGCATTCCGGAAAATTCCGTCGATTCGGGGTTCTGGGCCATGACCATGCCGCCCTCTCCTTTCACCGCGCGTACGCCCAGGGAGCCGTCGCTGCCGGTGCCGGAGAGGACGATACAGATGGCCCGCTCGTGCTGATCGTGGGCAAGGGATCGGAAGAAGAAGTCGATGGTCATCCGCAACCCGCGGGACACGACGTGTTCCAACAGTTGCAGGGAACCGTTCAGAAAGGCCATGTCGTGGTTGGGGGGAATGATGTAGGCGCAGTTGGGCTTCACGACCATCCCATCGGCGACTTCGAATACCTTCATGCGGGTGTAGCGTTTAACCAGATCGGAGAGGATGCTTTTATGGTCCGGAGCAAGGTGTTGCACGAGGACAAAGGCCATGCCGGGATCGCCCTCGGCGGGCATTCCCGAGAAAAATGCCTCGAAGGCCGCCAGCCCCCCGGCGGAAGCGCCGATGCCGACGATGGGGAAAGAAGCGGTGCTGCTCTCTGCATCGTCAGACGTTTCGACCGGTTCGAGTTCGGCCGGTGCTGCCTGTATCGGCTCTGGCTTTTTCTTCCTTGCTCTCACGAGAGACTCCGCTGCCGGGGTTCAAAATTTTCATCCACGCGTTCCAGGGCCTTGTTAACAGCGGCGAGCAGCCCGAGCTGGCGCAGCGGTTTTGTGAGGTAATCGGCAGCATGCATGCGAGAACTGAGTTGCTCGGTTTCCGCGGTGGGATAGGCCGTCATGATAATCACCCGTGTTTCGATGATCCTCCGCCGAACCTCCTGCAGAATATTGATGCCGAAACCATCGCCGAGAACGATATCGGCAAGTATCAGGTGAAATATTTTCTCATCCATCCTTTCAAGAGCTTCACCATAACTCGCGGCCGTGGTCACATTGTGACCCTCGGCCGCAAGGAATCGGTAAAAACTGAATCTGATCGATTCTTCATCGTCGAGGATAAGTATATTCGCCTGCATTATATATTCTCCTTGCAGGAGGTTCCTCTCCTGCATAAGGGGGTTGACTGATATCCGGTTCACCTACGGCCGCATGTTGCCAATAAAATTCACGCAAGTTACATGCCTCCAGTGAAGAAATTCTTTATACTCTTATTTTCGTCCATATGACAGACAATTATGGGATTCCCGGCACCCGAGACAAGGATGTACTTGAGATGCAAGAGTGTTGCATGCAACAGAAAGGTGCAATTTCATGCTGCAACACGTCACACTTCACTTTAGCGGAGTATTTTCGGTTATATTGTACCTCTTGATTTTTCGGTACAAAGTAACGCGATCTATCCCTAATAACCGGGCGGCTTTTGCTTTATTCCAGGCGGTTTTTTCCAGGGCTTCGAGAATGCCCTGAGAATCGGCCTCCGCATTCTCCAGGGCGGAGTGGTGCGCGGTTTCCGGCGCAGTCACGAAATCGGACGGCAGATTATCGAAAGTGATAATGTTGCGGTTGCACAGGACAAAGGCGTGCTCCATTATGTGCTCGAGTTCCCGGACGTTGCCCCGCCAGGGACACTTGAGAAAGGCCTTCAGAACATCCGCCGATATCCCCTCGATGTTTTTTTTGAATTTTGCATTGAAGCCGTTACGGAAGTGTTCAACCAGCAGCGGTATGTCTTCGCGCCTGTCCCGAAGGGGGGGCAGTTTGATCTCGATCACCTTCAGCCTGTAGTAGAGGTCTTCCCGCAGTTCGCCGTTACCGACTTTTTCCAGCAGATTTCTGTTCGTTGCCGCAATCAACCGCACATCCACCTTGTTTGGCGCAGAGCTTCCCACCCTTTCGAACTCCCGCTCTTCGAGGACCCGCAGGAGCTTCAACTGAACCTTGAGCGAGATATCGCCAATCTCGTCGAAAAAGATGGTGCCGCCATCGGCCCGGTGGAATCGCCCGATATTGTCCCTGATGGCCCCGGTAAACGCCCCTTTTACATGACCGAAGAGCTCGCTCTCCAACAGACTTTCGGGCAAGGCCGAGCAGTTGACTTTGACCAGGGCTTTATGACTGCGGTCACCGGAGAGATGCAGCGCTTCGGCGACCAGTTCTTTGCCTGTCCCGCTTTCACCGGTGACGAGAACAGTGGTCTGCACATTGGTAAGGGACCTTATCAGGGCATACACTTTCTGCATCGGCTCGCTTTTGCCAATGATACGATGAAACTGCCGATGTCCTTTCAGTTCCATTTCGATGTCGGCCATCTGGGTTTCATCCCGCAACACCAGAACCACCCCCCGCGGCAGCCCCTGGAGGCTGAGGAGCGGATAGGTCCTGATATTGATCACCCGGCTGATGCGGCCGGCGGAGAGGCATTCGATCCGGTCGACCTCAACAGGCCGGCCGCCGACAAGAGCTTCAGCAAGAATCTCCGCGCATTTGCCGCCGCACATCTGCGGCAGAGAAGCAAAAGGCCTGCCCAGGTCCTCGTTGGAAAAGCCGAACATGGTGATAGCCGCCTCGTTAAACTCAAGCACCGCCAGATCCTTGTCGACAGTGACGATGGCATCCTTGACACTCCGGAAGATGGCCTCGAGGTTGGTTCGGTATCTTTCCTTTTCTTCATGAACCACCTTATACTTCAAGGCACTCCTGGCCCCGTGCAGCAACGACTCCTGGTTGATCGGCTTGGGAATATAGTCGAACGCGCCCAGACGAATGGCGTCGGCAGCAGTCTCGACGCCGGGATCGCCGGTGACCATGATAACCGGACACGTCAACCCCTTTGCCTTGATTTCGCGAAGAATTTCGATCCCGGTGCCGTCTTCGAGAATAATGTCGGCAAAAACCACATCGAAGCTGGTATCGTTTATCCGCGCCAGAGCCTCACGGCAGCTTCCCGCCGTCACGACGAAATGGCCGGCCGCCCGCAGAAATCTTTCGAAGGTATACCTGATCGACTCCTCATCGTCGATGACCAGGATTCTCGCACTCACTGTTCACCTCCCGCCACGCCGGTATCAGCCGCAAACTCTAAAATGACACGGGTAAATTCGCCTTCTTCGCTCTCGAAACTCAATCGTCCGCCATGATCCTCTATGATCTTTTTGGTGATATTCAAACCAAGGCCGGTCCCTTTGCCGAATGGCTTGGTGGAAAAAAACTGTTTGGTCAGCATGGGGATCTCATGAGCGGGAATGCCCACTCCCCGATCGCAAAAGACGATGCGAACATGAGGAAGATCGTCGGCAGTATATTTCTGAGCGGTGATCTCCAAGCGTTTCTCTTTGTGGCTCCCCGGATACTTCTCGTTCAAGGCATAGCGCGCATTGTTGATGATATTGATAAAACACTGCTGGATCTGTTGCAGGTTGGCATGGATCAGCGGGAGATCGCCAGGAAAATCAACCTGCAGATCTATGCCTTCCTTGCGGATTTGTGCCTGGGTAAGAATAATCGATTCCTGCAGGATGATCGGGATGCTGGTCAGCATTTTCGCTTCCCGCCCGTCGCGGGCATAGGCGAGAAGGGTCTTGACGATACGGCCGACGCGATCCCCTTCCTTGACAATGCGCTCTCCGATGTCTTTTTCCATGCTCTCGGGGCGGCACTCGTTTATCAGTATCTGGCCATAGTTGATAATGCCGGTGATGGGATTGTTGATTTCATGGGCCACGCCGGAAGCCAACTCCCCCAGGGAGGCCATATGTCCGGCCTGCATCGCTTCCGCCTGCATCGCCATCTTTTCGGTAATATCGCTGACCAGCAGAAGTACACTGGTAACTTTTTTGCGTTCTTTGATCGGGAAAGCCCGCAGGTCGAGCAGGGCTCCATTGTGGGTGGCGACGGCGACTTCCTTTTGTCCTGATTCGAAACAACGCTTTATCGGACAGTCGAGGGAAAGAGCGCCTCGATCATGGATCAATGCATAACAGTATTGTCCGGCCGGATCGGATTCTCTCTTATGCAGACGCACAGTATCTTCATTGTTCGTCCACAATACTTCCATCTCCGGAGAAAACAGGATCAAGGTATCGGTAATCGCATTCAACAGCGCATGGAATTCCTGGGAGAGTTTCCTGAATTTTTTTTCATTGACAAAGAGCTCATCGGTACGCTCCTCCACCCTTCTTTCCAGTTCGTCATGGATCTTGACGAGTTTTTTCTCAACATCCCTCCGAACCGAAATGTCGGTTACCGAGGTCCTGCACAGCTCAGTGCCATCGCCATTGTGCGCCAGGATGCTGTCCAGCTGTAAATAAAATTTCTGGCTGTTCGGTTTAATGAAACGAAGTTCACAGGTCTGCTGTTGATGTGTGGTGAAAACCTCGTGGAGGTGAGACCGCAACCCGGCGCGGTCCTCCGCTGCAACATAACCTCCGAGAAGAGTATTTATCAGGCAGGTTCTGTCCCGGTCAAGCTGGCGGGAAAAGGTGAGATTTGTTTCCTGGATCAGGCCATCTCGGCCCATGGTAATATATCCTACCGGCGCAAAGTTGTAGAGGTCGGCATATTTTTCGAGAGATTCGTTGAGGAGCTCCTGAGTATTGAAGAGTTCTTCGTTCTGCATCTCCAGTTCGATCTGATGCACCTGAAGATCGTGGACCAAAGCATCCTGGTCGGATGGGATGCGGCTCCTGCCGACGGCGTCTTTGCTGCCGCTTGTTGCGGCCTGGCGACGCAGTTCGGCCAAACGCTGCTCTGCTGTAATCCGGTTTATCATCTGGCACCCCACCTTTTTTTCCTGATCGTACCCATGGCAATTGCCCCAACATTTTCTTGAAGTGTAACATGCAACAGGCATAAGCGTAACGTTTTTGTTGCATGCAACGGTCTTTTTATGACAGGGAGGTTTGTTCCGGCATGCAACGCATACGATATCTCACTTAAATCTCTCCATAATTATTGGGACGACAGGCATCTCACCGCCTCGGGCACAAGACTTGCGTAGAGAATAGCGGAATACGAGACCTGCCGACAGCAATGGGCTTTGGGCCGGAAAGACTCAGCTGTAATAAAATTAAATAAATCGGGAGAAACATCCATGATCATCAAAGATTTTATCGATCGAGTTCGCCATGCGCGGATCGATCGCGAGAATGCCGCACGACGCAATAAAGCCGGAATGCTGGCGCTCGGTGTTTCCATCGGCTGCACTGTCGGGGCGGTGGCCGGAGTTCTTTTCGCTCCCCGGGCCGGCAAGGAGACACGTGACGATATCACCCGGCGCGGCAGCGAAACCTGGGAAAAAGTCAAAGACAATGTTTCCGTCAGTGGCCATCGCCTGGTTCATGCCATCGAGGAGAAAGGAGCCTGCTTATGCACCGCCGCCGGGAAAGGTGTCGATGCAGCCAAAGAGTCGCTTCAGGATCCCCCCGCTACAGCTGAAAAAACAGATGCAAATAAAGCTGATACCGGAAAGTAGAGGGAATCGCCCATGGAAGGATATATCACCTACAGTCAGCTGGGACTGCTGCTCATGTTTCTGATAGTGGCCGCCGTCGGCGGCTATGCGATTCTGACGATGAGAAACGTCAATGCCGCGGTAAAGGATATCGGGATAATTCTCAAAGAAAATCAGGAAGCCCTGGGCCGGGCAATACCCAATATCGCCATAGCCTCGGAAAATGTGGCGGCGATCACCCATGACTTGCGGACAGGATTCAGCGAAACGAGCAAGGCCATGGAAACCGCCGACCAGATCGCTTCGTATGCCGTGGTTATCGGGGAAACGGCCAAAGCCCTCGCCGGACTCTTTACCTCCGGCAGGAAATCTTAAACGGTCGCCACTGTTCCGCCCCATACCGCTAAACCGCTAAACCACTCTCTCCGGTCTGGGGCGGGAAAATCCGGCAGCCGCGTGCGCAACCGGAAAACGTACCATTCATTGCACCATAGCCAAATCTCCACGAGGCACCAGCCATGACTACCATACATATCTCCTCTAAGATTACCGAATGGCGGAAGATGGACCACCCTTTTTCCTCCCTTCGATTACCGATATTCCTTCTCGTTGCAGGGGTGTTGCTGTTTCTGCTCGTTCTCTCTCGTCCGGTTGCCGCCGGTCCGACGAGCGATGAATACATTCGCGGCTATGCCGCCGCAACCCTGCAACGGGATTTTCAAATCACCGCCGATTCTCTGAAAGTTAAGAATGGCGTCATTTATCTTCATGGGCTGGAGGCCTCGGACGTAATCCACGACAGGATAAAAACTTCTCTCGCCGTAATCGAAGGGGTGCAAAAGGTTGTGGTGACCAGGGAAGGCGACGTCGCAGCTCAGGTTAAACCTCCTGAATTCACGCCGGAAGTCAATGTCTTCCTGCCACGTGATTTGCTTTTCAATTCTCTGCTGGCAGATCCCCGCTGGCCGCATTTCTCGGTTTCGTATCAGCACCACCAGAATAATGACCGGCTTGAGAATATAGGTTCCGCCAACTTTGGTGAGACCTTCAGCATCTATCGCTTCGGCGGTCCATGGGGCTCCCTCATGGAAGTCGGTCTTCACGCCGGTGTTTTCTCCATTTTCGATCTGGCCGCCGAGTCGCGTGATCTGGTCAATGCCGATTACTTTGTCGCCTTTCCTCTCTCGCTGAAGAAAAACAATTTCTCGGCAATGGCCAGGATCTTTCATCAAAGCTCGCATCTGGGTGACGAATTTCTCCTCAGCGACCGGACCCAGCAGCGTATCAATCTGAGCTATGAAGGCTTTGACACCCTCCTCTCCTATCATTTTCCACTTGGTTTTCGCCTCTACGGAGGCGGCGGCTATCTGTTCGATCGCGATCCGTCCGATCTGAAACCGTGGATTGCCCAGTCGGGGCTTGAGTTCAAAAGTCACACCGCCTGGTGGAACGGAGCCCTCAGGCCGATTGCGGCTTTAGATATCCAGAGCAGGGAAGAAAGCGAGTGGCGGGCGGATGTGTCGCTGCGGGCTGGGGTCCAGTTTGAGAATCCGGACTTCCTGAGCCGTAAGCTGAAGTTGATGTTCGAATATTACAAAGGCAGATCACCCAACGGTCAGTTTTATATACGCGATGTAGAGGAATATTTTGGTATCGGTCTCCATTTTTTCCTGTGATGTGCGGGTAGCGTAACCCTGTAGCGAAGCGTGACTTGCAACAAAAAACAAGCAACAGTTCTGTTGCACGCAACACTTTGCCGATCGAGCCAGAACCTGACACATGAATCAACCACCTGACATTTCACCATAAAATAACAAACAGCTCTCTGCCGGGAAGGTATGAACCTTGCTCTAAAGAAGTTTGATGCAGGACTTGCCGCCTCACGCTGTGCGGCGGCAAGTCCTGCCGAAAATACAAGGGAGTAAATAATGATTATGACAAAAAAGTTCGTCGGTATCCTGGTACCTTTCTGTCTCGCTTTCGTTTCCTTCGCCTCGGCCCGTTCTCAACCGCCACCACCAGGCGCAGAGGATATCCTGGTAGGGCATATATCGCACGTTGAGGGACAACTGCTGCGCTATGTCCCGGAGGAAAGCGATTGGGTGGCAACGGTGCAGGACGCCCCCTTCGGCCTGGATGACGCTTTATATTCAGATGAAGATTCCAAAGCCGAGTTCATCTTCCCCAACGACACCTTGTTGCGAACAGGGGGCAGTACCCAGATTCAACTCATCACACTCAGGCGGGATGTTACCGAGGCCGACGTGGCCTCCGGCGTCGCACGGTTTTACAACAGGAGTGAAAACGGCGTCATAAAGATCACAACCGCCTTCGGTTATGTGATCGCCGGTGGTGCAACTACCTTCGACCTCTATGTGGGCGATGAGTCCGTCGAAGTCATCACCCTGAATGGAAGAGTCGATTTTGTTCACGGCGAAAATCTACTGAGATACGACGTGATCTCAGGTTCGTCCATCGTCGCCGACAGCACCAGGGTGACCTCGTTTGAAGCCAACGTCGATGCCGGTTGGGATGACTGGAACATGGACCGTGATCGGCTCTGGCGAAAATGGCTGGAAGCGTCCGGCGATTCAGGCAGATATCTGCCAACAACCCTGCGCGACAAAGCGTATGCCCTCGAAGTAAACGGCCGCTGGGAAGAGGTGAGATATGAAGGTGCCAGCCGCCGGTTCTGGCGGCCCACCAGTGTCGCCAGGGGATGGTCGCCGTTCACCGCCGGCCGATGGACTGTTTACCACGGCGACAACACCTGGATCCCGGATGAGCAGTTTGGCTATGTCACCCATCACTACGGCAACTGGATATACACGGGCGATCACTGGTATTGGGCTCCGCCGGTGGCAAGAGTGCAGGTAGACGTCAGCCCGTTCCTGGCAGTTGGACTCGGCTGGTATCCCGGCCGAGTCGGGTGGATCCATACAGGGATCACTATCGGCTGGGTGCCACTCGCCTGGAATGAACACTATTATACCCAACGCCGCTGGGGATCGCGGACAACCGTCGTCAACACTACCAATATCAACCAGATCAACATCAACATCAGCAATTACAATTATCTCGACAGGGCCGTTGTCGTCAATCGGGACAATTTCTACAGTCGCAGAAATTACCGGGACTTGAGGCTCGCCAATATTTCCAGGGATACCATTTCACAAAACTATCAAGCGGCGCCCGTCGTAAATGACAGGGTGATCGACAATTACAAGACGCTCAAAGGGCGTCATAACTTCAGCAATGTCGATGTGGATCGCAAGCCTCATAAAGTGGTCCGCGACAGGATCCTACACAATGAACAACGGTCCCGGCAGGCTCAAAAGGATAATGCCGAAGCACTTTTGCAAAACATGCACCAAAGCAAACAAGGCCGGATTGACCGCAATGCATCGATCGTCCAACCGAAAGTCGGCAACAAGCTGGTAAGACTTGAAGAGGTATCCAAACCAAGATTGCCGGATGAGTTCCGGCAAAAAGAGCTTAAAAAAACCACCAGACAGGTTCTGCCTGCTCAGGATGTCAAAGTGCAGGACGCCACAGGAAGTCGGGAGAAACAACGCCCAGCGATACAGCAGGAAAAGAACAGCAAAAAGGAACGGCAGACTGAACAACAACCAGCCGTCCAGCAGCAGAAGAACAGCAAAAAGGAACGACAGGTCGAACAGCAGCCAGCCGTCCAGCAGCAGAAGAACAGCAAAAAAGAACGACAGGTCGAACAGCAGCCAGCCGTCCAGCAGCAGAAGAACAGCAAAAAAGAACGACAGGTCGAACAGCAGCCAGCCGTCCAGCAGCAGAAGAACAGCAAAAAGGAACGACAGGTCGAACAGCAACCCGCCGTCCAGCAGCAGAAGAACCGCAAAAAGGAACGACAGGTCGAACAGCAGCCAGCCGTCCAGCAGCAGAAGAACAGCAAAAAGGAACGACAGGTCGAACAGCAGCCAGCCGTCCAGCAGCAGAAGAACAGCAAAAAGGAACGACAGGTCGAACAGCAGCCAGCCGTCCAGCAGCAGAAGAACAGCAAAAAAGAACGACAGCTCGAACAGCAGCCAGCCGTCCAGCAGCAGAAGAACAGCAAAAAAGAGCAGCCCGAAGAACCAAAGGAAAACGGGCAATCCGGCGATTCCGGCAAGAAATTGGAAAAGGAACGGCCGCTTAAAGAAAAAGGAAATAAGCAATAGCTGTCGCCACCGCAGGGAATTCTTTGTACCTGCGGTACAAAAATCTACCAGAGGAGATGGACCATGAGAAATCACAGAAGTTGGATACGTTTATGTTGATCCTGATTGCTCTTACTCATCCTAAAAAATTGGAGGAATCCTTATGTCACTTGGCACAATCATACTCGTAGTTCTGATCCTGATGTTAGTTGGCGCCATACCGACCTGGTCCCATAGCCGATCATGGGGATATGCCCCCAGCGGCGTACTCGGGACAATACTGGTGGTCGTTCTCATTCTGTTCTTATTGGGGAAAATTTAATCGCAGGAGGTTTAAAATGAAGAAGGCAGCTCATCGTTTTTTTACCGTCGTTTTATGTGCTCTCGTTTTGGTATTGACGAATTGTCAACAAGATGGGCCAGCCGAAAAAGCCGGAAAAAATGTTGATGAAACTCTTGAAGAAGCGGGCAAGAAGATCGAAAAAGTCGGGGACGCGATAAACGATAAAGTCGAAAACGCTGCGGCATCCCTCGATGATGCCGCCATAACCGCCAGGATAAAGGCAGCAGTTATCAGCGATTCTCTTCTGAAGGTGTCGGAGATTGAGGTCGCCACAGCAGGTGGCGTGGTTCAATTGAATGGTACTGTCAATTCTCAGAAAAGTTTCGATAGAGCGAACGAAATAGCCGGCAGTGTCAAGGATGTCAAATCGGTGGAAAACAGCCTTGTGATTAAAAGCTATTGAAATCGTAAAATTAAAAATCAAACAGGAGAAAAGAGATGAGAATTAATTCGATAAGGGGAATCTGCCTCTTAGTCATTCTGATGCTGACAGGCATCACCGGCATGGCACAGGCTGAAACCAAATTGAAGCAGCTCGGGCTGAACCCCTTTTATGAGACCGAACTGAAATCGATCGATGAGTTCCGGCAGATGGTGGCCGAAACGCTGCCCGAGCTTAAAAAAGGTTTTGAAAAGGCCGGAGCCGCCGATTTATTTGACAATTTCGTGGCTCAGGCAGGGCGGCACGACAACGTCGTCGTGGTCGAAATCAACCCCGGCGAGAAACTGCAGTGGATGATCTTTAAAAAGGGCAAAACGGTGAGGGTCGTCAAGGATGTGGTGTGGGACGGGAAAGAGCCTTTCACTGCCTTCGTGTTGAACGTGGACAAGGAAGGGACCCGCTACACCTTCGTCGTTCCGGGTAAATGCGGCAATGTGTCGCTGGCCATGACAAGGCCGGTGCCTGCCATAGTGCAGGAGTCCGTACCCAACATTGCTCCCTACTGCGAGATCGCCGTCACCCCGTCGACTTTAGCCTCCGGCAAGGACCTGACCATCGACGCTTCTCAATCAACCGACCCTGACGGTTCAATTGAATCTGTCGTTATCCAGGTAACGGCCGCCGACAATTCTGTCGTCAGAAAGAAATTTGACACACCGCCTTTCATTCACCAGATGACCATGTCTGAACCGGGCGATTATACAGTCCAGGTGAGTGTGACCGACGATAAGGGCATGGAATCATCATCGCCGAAATGTGAGGCAACAAAAATCACCGTGACCTCAACCGAAAAAACTGTCATGGCGACCGCCCCGGGTAACTTTGTAGCCGATGCAGGCTACATGTACCAGGTTGATCCGGCGGAGTATCTGCTGTTTCGAATCGGATACGATTATTATTTGAACGACTCTTTCTCGATACTCGGCATGGTCGGTGCCGCTCCGGTCATCGACGGCAAAGACGACACTGATTCATACATGATCGATCTTACTGGAATTTTTCATCATCAGCGGATGTATTACAGTGCCGGTGTCGGATTCTGGCATTCCACCACGGATGATCGTGTCGATCTTATCGTCAATGCCGGCTACCGTTTTTACGGCGAGGCGGATCAGTTTAATATTTCGATGTTTGTCGAAGGCCGCGGAGCTTTCGATCAATTAGACGAGTTGAACGATTATGGCCGAATCGGTGCGGGGCTGCGTTTTCAGTTCTGATGCAATAGTACGCTGACACTCCACAAGTTACTCAAACGAATCGACTGCGTTCTTGGTTGGCAGTGAAAAATCTCTCATATCGAAAGAATTGTTTTCACTGAAGGCGGGAACGCGGTTGATTTTTTCATACTTATACCGGGCTCAATGATAAAAACTGCGCGTCTTGAGAACATCTCGAACGGAGGATAAGCAAAACGAAATGCCAACAGTTCTGATCATTACCGGAGATGCCAACGATGCCAAGATCCTGGGCGACGTACTCTCCAACGCCGGAAAAAAATCCTTCACCGTTTTATGGAAAGAAACCTTGGCAGCGGGAGTCAAACGGCTCCAGGCGGGTGGAATTGACGCGGTTATGGCGGATTTGTCGCTGCCGGACAGCCAGGGAATCGAGACATTCGAAGCATTGTCTGCCGTTGCGCCGCACACACCGATCATGACGCTTTTTTCGGCGGGAGAAGAAGTACTTACAACCGAATCAGCACATCCCGGCGCGCAAGACTATCTTTCGAAAGCGCACTTCGGCAGCTATCTGGTACCGCAATCGCTCCGCAATATGATTCAGCGCAGGACTATTGAGGAAAAATTCTTCATCGAAAAAACACGAGCGGGAATCACCCTCAACTCGATCAGCGATGCGGTGATCGGTACCGACATGGAGGGGAATGTCGATTATCTGAATATTGCGGCGGAAATCATGACCGGATGGACCAGGGGAGATGCGCACGGCCATCCTATCAGCGAAGTGATGCAGATTATGAATGGCGGCACCCGCGAACCCGAACGCAATCCTATCTATCTGGTACTGCAGCAGAACGAGCCGATGAAACTGGCCGCGGGGACGATTCTGATCCGTCGCGATGGCCGGGAAGCGGCCATTGAAGATTCCGCCGCGCCGATCCATGACTGGGACGGAAAAATTGTCGGCGCGGTCATCGTGTTTCACGATATCACGGCCTCGCAGTCAATGGCCATTAAAATGTCGCATCTGGCCCAACACGATTTTCTGACCAATCTGCCGAACCGTATGCTGCTGAATGACCGCATCGAACAGGCGATCATTCTGGCGCAGCGGAACAGCACACATCTGGCACTGCTCTTCCTGGACCTTGATAATTTCAAGCACATCAACGATTCCCTCGGACACGTAATCGGCGACAAACTTCTGCAGTCAGTCGCACAGACTCTGAGTGCCTGCGTGCGCGGATCCGATACGGTGAGTCGCCAGGGGGGCGACGAATTTGTCATTTTAGTATCGGCCAGCAAGCACGTGGAAGATGCCGCACTCACCGCCATGAAAGTACTCGCGGCTTTGACCGTCCCGCATTTAATCGCAAGACACGAGCTGCATGTGACAACCAGTATCGGCATCAGCATTTATCCGGAAGACGGTCTGGATGCGGAAACGCTCATCAAGAACGCCGATACCGCGATGTATCACGCCAAAGAAAAGGGTCGCAACAACTACCAGTTTTTCACCAACGCCATGAACGTCCGGGCGGTCGAGCGACAAGTGATTGAAGCTCATTTGCGGCAGGCGATGGTGCGGCAGCAATTCGTGTTGCATTACCAGCCAAAAATCGATCTGCATACCGGCGCGATTACCGGATCCGAAGCCCTGCTGCGCTGGAATCATTCGAATTGGGGAGAGATGCTGCCCGATCGATTCATAGCTATCGCGGAAGATTGTGGTTTGATCGTGCCGATCGGCCAGTGGGTGCTGCGGGAAGCATGCGAGCAAACCAAACGCTGGGAAATCGCGGGACTGAAACCGGTTTCGGTGGCCGTCAACATCTCGGTCCTGGAATTACGCCGAACGGATTTTGTCGAAGGGGTGCGTGCCGTGTTACAGGAAACCGGACTCTCGCCAGGCTGTCTGCAACTGGAAATCACTGAAAGCGTGCTGATGTACGATGACGAGTCGAGCACCGAAATACTCCAACGGCTCAAGGACCTGGGGGTGCAGCTGGCGGTGGACGATTTCGGCACCGGTTATTCCAGCTTGAGCTATCTGATCCAGTTCCCGATCGATGTTCTGAAAATCGACCGGTCGCTGGTGAGCAACATTGGCTTCGCAAACGGCACAGGCATCGTCGTCGGTGCCGTGATTGCCATGGGCGCCAGCCTTAACAAACGAGTGGTCGCCGAAGGTGTCGAAAATCAGGGACAACTGGACTTCCTCAAGGCGCTGCATTGTGAGGAGGGACAAGGTTTCTTTTTCAGCAGACCGCTCGCTGCCGAGCAATTCACCACACTTTTAACGACAGGATGGAGATATGCTGACATGGAAGGATAGACTGGGCAAAACAAAGGTTGAGGAAATGGACAATAACAATTTTAATCATGACCCCACTGCCAAACCCAATCCGGGCCTGGAGTCACCCCTGCGCCGACAGGCCCAGGCGAAACTCCAGGCGATGGAGGAATTGCAGACGGATTTGCTCGATCCGAAGCAAGCCCGTCGGCTCGTCCACGAACTCCGGGTACACCAGCTCGAACTGGAAATACAGAACGAGGAACTGCGCGTAATTCAGCAAGAACTGGAGGCTGCAAAGAGCCGCTTCAAAGACCTCTACGATTTTGCTCCGGTGGGCTATATGACGGTCAGCGAGGCGGGGATGATGGTCGAGACCAATCGCACCGCCGCCACTCTGCTGAGCGTGGAGCAGGATACCCTGGCGGGGCAGCCGTTTTCGCGGTTCATCCTGCCTGAGGATCAGGATATCTATTATCATCATCGGGCGGCGATTTTCGAGACGGCTGAACCGCAAACCTGCAAATTACGTCTGCTGCGAACGGACCACCCGCCGTTCTGGGCTCGTCTGGAGACCGCTCCGGCCCGGGAAGGTGAGCAAGACCCGCCATTGTGCCGGATCATGCTCAGCGACATCAGCGAAGGAGTTCGACTGGCGGCAGAGAAGAAACAGCTGGAAGCCGAATACCGGCAGCTCCAGAAGGAAGAAAGCCTGGGGCGGATGGCCGGGGCTATCGCCCATCACTTCAATAACCTGCTGGGCGTGGTAATGGGCAATCTTGAACTCGCCGCAGGCACCTTGCCCGATGAAACAGGTCCCCGCGAAAATATCGACTCAGCCATGAAGGCGGCTCGAAGGGCTGCGGAAGTGAGCAGTTCGATGTTGACCTACCTTGGCCAGACACTCGGCAAGCATGAACTGCTGGACCTGTCGTCAACCTGCCACACCAGCCTTCAAAAGCTGCGGACGGTCATGCCGAAAGAGGTAGAAATGGTGGTCGATTTTCCACCCGACGGACCTCTCATCAAGGCCAATGCCTATCAGATTCAGCAGGTCCTGAAAAACCTGATTACCAATGCATGGGAAGGTCACAACCATCGCCCGGGCACCATCCAGCTGAGCATCAAAAAGGTCGTCCTTGAGGATATTCCCGCGACACACCGCTTTCCCCTGGATTGGCAGGCACAGCAAAATCTCTTTGCCTGCCTTACAATCAAGGATAGCGGTTGCGGTATTAACGTGCCGGATATCGAAAAGCTCTTCGACCCCTTTTTCACAAGCAAGTTTCTCGGCCGGGGTCTGGGGCTTTCCATAGTACTTGGAATTATCCGGGCACACGGCGGAGTCGTTACGGTGACAAGCAAGGTGGATCGGGGAAGTGTCTTTAACATCTTTTTGCCGATTTATGCCGGGGAAATTGTCCGACCGACAAATCGGGCGGCTATAGGACAAGAGGCTTCCGAAGGTACCGTGCTGGTCGTTGAAGACGAGCCGATGCTCCGTGATATTGTCAAAGCCGCGCTCACCCGCATGGGCTACATGGTGCTCGTCGCCAAGAACGGCTTCGAGGCGTTAGAGATTTTTCAGCAACACCGGGAATCCATCGGTTGTGTCCTTTGCGACTTGATTATGCCAGGCATGGATGGCTGGGATACTCTGTCGGCCCTGCGCCGTCTCAGTCCCGACCTCCCGGTAATTCTGTCCAGTGGCTACGATCCGGTCCAGGCAATGGCCGGCGACCATCCGGATCTCCCCCAATTCTTTCTGGGCAAACCATATGATTTATCGGCTCTTGATGAGGTGGTACGTCAAGCTTTTGCAGAGAACGGGAAGAAGTAACTAGTGTCATGTCAAGCCTCAGATGTCGTAAGCTTGCGCCGCAATTTTGGTTTCCTGCGAGGCACGACTGAGAGAGCATAGCAGCGCTATGTGACCGAAGAAGTAACGAAGTCAGGAAGCCAAAAGAGCAAGCAAGACACGACAGACGAGACTTGACAGGACACTGGCACAGAATCAGAAGTAGCGGCCATGGAGACTTACCCGACAGTGCTGAGGTGATCGAAGAGTTTAAAAAGGACAGTATCGACTATTCTCGAATTTAGTGCTTAGTGTCTGAAGCATGATTTCGCAGGCCGTGACGTAACAGCCACTCGCTGACCAAACCGTCATTGCTTCTTCTGCCGGTTCCGGCGTCTCAGCCACACTCCATCATGAGATGGTCCAGCACAATACTGTAACCGAACAGCGCTTTTTCATCACGCGAGACGGCAAGACACCGGAAGGATATATCGACAATGAAGGTCAGCCCCATGATAACTCGCCGAAATCTATTTCATTTTATCGGATATCTCCTGAAGAGAGATCTCCCGGAAAGCACGGCCGGGAAAGAACCGCCACTGCGCTCGGAGCTGTTCGGCAGCGATCAGATGAGGCAGCATGGCCGGATTCTGGCAAACGGTCATGCGTTGCGTGCCGATCACCTGCCGGACCAGCTGCTGTCACGGCTTGCCGAAAATGAGACGGTGCTGATCGATGTCTGCCGGCTGCTGACCGAGGCAATCTCCGCAAACCGGGCGATTGCCCCGGCCGGGGAATGGCTGCTCGACAACTTTTATTTGATCGAGGAGCAGATCCGTACGGCGAAACTCCATTTACCGAAGGAATATAGCCATGAGCTGCCGCAATTATTGAACGGGCCTTCGACCGGTCTGCCACGGGTATACGATATCGCTCTCGAGACGATTTCTCACGGCGATGGCAGGGTAGTCACGGAAAGTCTCAGCAGTTTCGTCGCCTCGTATCAGACCGTAACCGTCCTGAAGCTGGGTGAGCTCTGGGCCATCCCGATCATGCTGCGCCTGGCGCTCATCGAAAATCTTCGGCGGATCACCTCTCGTATCGCCACCGACAGAATCAATCGCAATCTCGCCCTGCACTGGGTGGACCTGCTGACCAAAACCGCCACCGAGGAACCGAATAATCTGATTCTGGTGATCGCCGATATGGCCAGGTCGAACCCACCGCTGGTCAGCTCGTTTGTCGCCGAACTGACTCACCGCCTCCAGGGCAAAGGTCCGACTCTGGCCCTGGCGCTCACCTGGATGGAACATCGACTGTCCGAGTCCGGCCTGACCATTGAACAGCTGGTGCAGTCGGAGAACCAGCAGCAGGCCGCCGACCAGGTCTCGGTAAGCAACAGTATCGGCAGTCTCCGCCATCTCAGCGCCATGGACTGGCGAGAGTTCGTCGAGACAATGAGCATGGTTGAGCATATCTTGCAAGAGGATCCTGCCGATGTCTATGGCCGGATGGATTTTACCACCCGTGATCGCTATCGCCATGTCGTCGAACGGCTGGCCGCCCAAAGTCCCCGCTCCGAGAGCCAGGTGGCGCGTCAGGCGATCGACCTGGCACAGGAGGCTGCGGCCGACCAAGACAGCGACGACCGTACCGCGCATGTTGGTTTCTATCTCATCGATGCGGGACTTGCCCGACTCGAAGGAAGGGCTGAAGTCCGATTGAATCTAACGGAAAAACTCCGAAAAGTCGGTTGTCGCCTTCCCTTGCCGGTCTATGGTGGGGCGATTCTGTTGCTGACAGCCATACTGACTGGATGTCTGGCCGCCAGGGCCTCCGCCGACGGCCTTCCGGGCTGGCCCCTCGGGCTGTTCGGACTGCTTGTCCTGCTGTGTGCGAGTCAACCGTCGGTAGCCCTGGTGAACTGGCTGGCGACCCTGCTGGCAACTCCGCGACCTTTGCCGCGTATGGATTTCTCAAAAGGCATCCCGCCGGAGTTGCGAACGCTGGTGGTAGTCCCGACGATGCTGACCGGCAACGATACTTTAGAGAAACTGATCGAGGCCCTGGAGGTGCGGTTTCTGGCAAATCGAGACAATCATCTCCATTTTGGCCTGCTCACCGATTTTGGCGACGCAAACGAAGAAAGCCTGGCGGAGGACGAACCATTGCTCGGCCTGGCCCGCCTGAAAATAGAAGAATTGAATGAAAAGTATAAGACTGCGGAAGGCGACATATTTTACCTGTTCCATCGCCCGCGTCTCTGGAATCCACGGGACAAAGTGTGGATGGGCTATGAGCGCAAACGCGGCAAACTCGCCGACTTGAATGGCCTGCTGCGCGGCAGCGGCAATCCGGCTTTCGCCCTTGTGGTCGGTGACACGACAATCCTGTCGGCGGTGAAGTATGTCATCACACTCGATACCGACACCCTGCTGGCCCGCGATTCGGCCTGGCAGTTTATCGGCGCCATGGCCCACCCCCTCAATCGGCCGATTTACGATAAAGACCGGCAGCGGGTTGTTGCCGGCTACGGCATCCTTCAGCCCCGGGTGGCGATCAGCCTGTCCGGCGCCACACGGTCGCCCTATGCCCGTCTGTGCGGCAGTGACCCCGGCATCGATCCGTATACCCGTGCCGTGTCCGATGTGTACCAGGATCTCTTCGGCGAAGGCTCGTTTATCGGCAAGGGGATCTATGAGGTCGATGCATTCGAACAGGCATTGGCCGGACGCTTCCCCGACAACCTCATTCTCAGCCACGATCTGCTCGAAGGCTGCTACGCCAGGGCCGGACTGCTGAGCGATGTGCAGCTGTACGAGGAATATCCTTCCCGCTACAGCGTCGATGTGAGCCGCAGGTATCGCTGGATCCGCGGCGACTGGCAGATCGCCCGCTGGCTGTTGCCGTGGGTGCCGGGCCCGGACGGGCATTTGCGGAAAAACCCGCTGTCGATGCTGTCGCGCTGGAAGATCCTCGACAACCTGCGGCGCAGCCTGATGGCGGCGGCTCTATTGCTCCTGCTGGTGCTCGGCTGGACCGTGCTTGCCTCGCCCTGGTTCTGGACCATGGCGGTGATCGGCATGATCGTGGTCCCGTCGTTCTTGGCCTCGACCCTGAACGCCCTGCAAAAACCGGCCGATGTGACGCTTGGCCGGCACCTGGCGACCACCATGCAGGCGACCGGCCGCCACTGTCTGCTGGCGGTATTTGCTCTGGTGTGTTTGGCCCATGAGACCTTTTACAGCCTGGATGCCCTGCTGCGCACGGTCTGGCGGATGCATGTCTCGCACCGGCGACTGCTTGAGTGGAATCTGTCGGGTGACGTGGCTGGCGGCAATCGTACCGACCTGCCCGGTTCCTTCCTGTCGATGTGGAGCGCCCCTGCTATTGCCGTCGTTACGGCCGTAGCCATCGCCCTGCTGCAACCGGCTGCCCTTATGGTTGCCGGGCCGATTCTGGTATTATGGTTTTTCTCGCCGCTCATCACCTGGTGGATCAGCAGGCCACTCGCCCGCCGTGCCGAAAAGCTGAACGTAGAGCAAACGCTCTTTCTTCGCCGCCTCTCCCGAAAAACCTGGGCCTTCTTCGAGACCTTCGTCGGCCCTCAGGATCATTGGCTGCCGCCCGATAATTACCAGGAACATCCGGTCGGCGTGGTCGCCCACCGCACTTCGCCCACCAACATGGGACTCGCCCTGCTGGCCAATCTGTCGGCCTATGATTTCGGCTACATTTCCGCCGGCAGACTCATCGAGAGAACGGCCTGCACCCTGCACACCATGGACACCATGGAACGGCATCGTGGCCATTTTTACAACTGGTACGACACCCAATCCCTCGCGCCGCTGTTCCCCCTCTATATTTCGTCGGTGGACAGCGGCAATCTGGCCGGCCATTTCCTGACCTTAGGGCCCGGCCTGCTGGGACTTGCCGATCTGCCGATTGTCGGCAGGCGATTGTTTGACGGACTGAGCGACACCTTGGGGGTCATAGGCGAAATAGCCGGGAACACCCTATCCGACCGGCGGGCTGAACTGCAGAAGGATCTGGATCAGGCGATAGCCGTCCCACCGCCCACCCTCACCGCCGTGCGCGTATGTCTGCTGCAGCTGTCCAGGTCTGCCGCCATGATGGTTGCCGAAGTGGAAGCAATCGAAAGCGATCCTGCCGCCGAGTTGCGGTGGTGGACCCAGGTTTTTGCCGAACAGTGTCGCGACGCCCTGGATGAACTGACCCTTCTTGCGCCATGGACGGAGGCTTTATCACCCGACACCCCCGGCGACTTCACTCACCTCGACACGATCCCGACCCTCCGCCAGGTGGCGGAAAGGGAAACGCAGCTGCGTCACCCTGTCATGGCCGCAGCCACTCAAGCCTCGATCCGCCTTACAATCATCGAAGATCTGGCCCGCCTGGCAAATCGGCTCGCCCAAATGGAATACGGCTTTCTTTTCGACACCTCACAGCGCCTGCTGACCATCGGGTACAACGTCGGGGAGCATCGACGCGATCCCAGCTGCTATGATCTGCTGGCTTCGGAAGCACGGTTTGCCGGCTTTGTCGCCATTGCCCAGGGCCAACTGCCGCAGGAAAGCTGGTTTGCCCTCGGACGTCTGCTCACCACAACCGGCGGAGAGCCTATTCTGCTGTCGTGGAGCGGCTCGATGTTCGAATATTTAATGCCGCTGCTCGTCATGCCGACCTACGAAAACACCCTGCTTGACCAGACCTGCAGGGCGGCGGTGGCCAGCCAGATCGAATACGGCAAAAAACGCGGGGTGCCGTGGGGCATTTCGGAATGCGGCTACAACGCCATCGATGTGCACCATAATTATCAATACCGCGCCTTTGGCGTTCCCGGGCTGGGCCTGAAACGCGGCCTCGCCGAGGATCTGGTGATCGCACCCTATGCCTCGGTGATGGCACTGATGGTGGCGCCCGAGAAGGCCTGTCTGAATCTCGAGCGGTTGACCGAGGAAGGCTTTGCCGGAAGATACGGCTTCTATGAAGCGATCGACTACACCCCCTCGCGCCTGCCGCCCGGCCAGACAAAGGTTATCGTCCGCTCTTTCATGGCCCACCACCAGGGCATGAGCTTCCTCGCTCTGGCCTATCTGCTTCTCGGCCGCCCGATGCAGCAACGATTCGAGACGGAGCCGCTGTTCCTGGCGACCATGCTGCTGCTCCAGGAAAGAATTCCCAAGGCGACGACTTTCTTTGCCCACACCACCGAGCTCGCCGAGCAACAGACGGCTGCCGGCACGCAGGAGACACCGATGCGGATTTTCACCGGCCCCAATACTTCGCATCCGGAAGTGCATCTCCTCTCCAACGGCAGATACCACGTGATGATCACCGCTGCCGGTGGCGGCTACAGCCGCTGGCAGGATCTCGCCATCACCCGCTGGCGCGAAGACAGCACCTGCGACAACTGGGGCACCTTCTGCTATATCCGTGATGTCACCAGCGGCAGAATCTGGTCGTCGACGCATCAGCCCACCCTGAAGCAGGCGAAAAATTTTGAAGCGATTTTTTCCGAAGGGCGGGCCGAGTTTCGCTGTCGACACGACGACCTTGACGCCTATACCGAGATTGTCGTGTCGTCCGAGGACGATGTCGAACTGCGGCGGATGACCCTTACCAACCGCAGCCGCCTGCAAAGAGAGATAGACGTCACCAGTTATGCCGAAGTGGTTCTGGCAACGCCCATCGCCGACGCCCTGCACCCGGCCTTCAGCAATCTCTTCGTCCAGACCGAAATCATTCCGGAGCAGCAGGCCATCCTCTGCACTCGCCGGCCTCGCTCCAAAGATGAACAGGCCCTCTGGATGCTCCACTTAATGGCAATCCATGATGCCGATGTCAAGGAAGTTTCGTACGAGACCGACCGCCTGCAGTTCATCGGTCGCGGCAACAGTGTCGTCAACCCGCAGGCTGTCGGCGGGCCCGCAGGGAGTCGCAGCGCCCTTTCCGGCAACCAGGGTTCGGTACTCGATCCGATTGTCGCCATCCGCTCCCGGATACTTCTTGCGCCGGGCGAATCGGTGACGATAAAGATGGTCACCGGTATCGGGGCCAGCCGTGATGAGGCAATGAGCCTGGTGGAAAAATATCAGGATAGATATCTCGCCGATCGCGCCTTCGATCTGGCCTGGACCCACGGCCAGGTGCTGCTGCGGCAGATCAACGCCACCGAAGCCGACGTCCATCTCTATGGTCGCCTGGCCGGAGCAGTGCTTTACCCCAACGCTTCGCTGCGCGCCGATCCGAACATTCTCAAAAAGAACAGACGCGGCCAATCCGGTCTGTGGGGGTATGCCATTTCCGGGGATTTGCCCATTGTATTGCTGCAGATTGAAGATCCGGCCAATATCGATCTGGTGCGGCAACTGGTGCAGGCCCACGCCTACTGGCGGTTGAAGGGACTGGCTGTGGATCTGGTTATCTGGAATGAAGACCATGCCGGTTACCGGCAACTTCTCCACGACCAGATCATCGGTCTTATCGCAGGCATTGAAGCCAATGTCACCGAGCGGCCGGGCGGCATTTTCGTTCGCCCCGGCGACCAGATATCCGAGGAAGACCGAATCCTGTTCCAGGCGGTTGCCCGGGCCATCATCACCGATGGTCGGGGGACGCTCGCCGAACAGATCGGCGGCCGCAGTACATCGGGGCTGATTGTGCCCCCTCTCGTTCCGACGCGAACCCTCCGGCCGGAACCACTGTTTGAAGCACCTCTGCCGCGCCATGATCTGCTGTTCTTCAATGGCCTCGGCGGTTTCACCCCTGACGGCCGTGAATATGTCATTACCACTGGCAAGGGGCGGCAGACCCCGGCGCCCTGGGTAAATATACTGGCCAATCCGTTCTTCGGCACGGTTATCGCCGAGAGCGGTCCGGTCTGTACCTGGAGCGAGAACGCCCATGAGTTCCGACTCACGCCCTGGTCAAACGATCCGGTCGGCGATACCAGCGGTGAAGCCTTTTACCTCCGCGATGAAGAGCGCGGTCACTTCTGGTCGCCAACGCCTTCACCCTGCCGTGGGGCCTCTCCCCATGTCACCCGCCATGGCTTCGGCTACACGGTGTTCGAATGCACGGAACGCGGCATCCGCTCCGAACTGTGGCTGTACGTGGCGCTTGATGCGGCGATAAAATTCGCGGTACTGAAAGTACGCAACGAGTCGGGCCGCGCCCGGAAGCTCTCGGCCACCGGCTATGTGGAATGGGTGCTGGGCGACCTGCGACCGAAATCGGCCATGCATGTCGTTACCGCCATTGATCCACAAAGCGGCGCTTTGCTGGCAAGCAACCCCTACAATATCGAATTCCTCGACCGGACTGCGTTCTTCGATGTGGATGACCGAAATCGCAGCGTAACCGGGGATCGGACGGAATTCCTGGGCCGTAACGGGACATTGGCTGCTCCTGCCGCCCTGAGCCGAACCCGACTGTCCGGCAGGGTCGGGGCGGCCTTTGACCCATGCGCCGCCATTCAGGTGAGTTTCGATCTTGCTGCCGGGCAGGAGCGTGAGGTTATTTTCAGGCTTGGCGTGGGGCGGGACCGGGGCGACGCTGAAAAACTTGTCAATCGTTTCCGCGGCTCTCAAGCCGCACGAGCCGCCCTCGACAAGGTCTGGCAACACTGGGCTCACACCCTCGGCGCAGTCCATGTCGAAACCCCCGATCAATCCCTCAATGTCCTCGCCAACGGCTGGCTCCTCTACCAGACCCTGGCCTGCCGGCTTTGGGCGCGCTGCGCAACCTATCAGTCGGGCGGGGCCTTTGGTTTCCGCGATCAGTTGCAGGACGTGCTGGCCCTGCTCTACGCCAGGCCGCATCTGGTGCGAGAACATCTGCTGCTCGCGGCATCCCGCCAGTTCGAGGAAGGAGATGTGCAGCACTGGTGGCATCCGCCGATCGGACGTGGGGTGCGTACCCATTGTTCCGACGATTATCTCTGGCTGCCGCTTGCCGCCTGCCGCTATGTCCTCACCACCGGCGACACCGGCGTGCTGGATGAGCAGGTCCACTTCCTCCGGGGCCGCCCGGTACAGGCCGATGAAGACTCGTACTACGATCTGCCCGTCCGCTCCGAAGAGGAGGCAAGCCTCTACGACCACTGTGTCCGGGCCATTATGAACAGCCTCAGGTTCGGCGTTCACGGCCTGCCGCTGATCGGCTCCTGCGACTGGAATGACGGGATGAATCTGGTCGGCGAACACGGCAAGGGCGAGAGCGTGTGGCTGGGATTTTTCCTGTATGAAGTGCTTCTGCGCTTTGCCGAAGTTGCGAATATGCGGGGTGATATCACCTTGGTCGAACGCTGCCATAACGAAGCGGCTGCACTGCGTCGCAATATCGAGGAGCATGGCTGGGACGGCGAGTGGTACCGCCGGGCCTATTTCGATGACGGCACGCCGCTCGGCTCCTCCCAGAACTCCGAATGCCGGATCGATTCGATTGCCCAGAGCTGGTCGGTGCTGTCCGGCGCAGGAGATCCTGAACGTTCGCGTTTGGCCATGGAAGCGGTAGACGAACACCTTGTCCGGCGCGAGCATGGCCTGATCCAGCTGCTCGATCCGCCGTTTGACACGTCGGAGCTGAATCCCGGCTACATCAAAGGCTATGTTCCCGGCGTGCGGGAAAACGGCGGGCAGTATACCCACGCGGCGATCTGGACGGCCATGGCCTTTGCCCGACGGGGCGACAGCCGGCGCGCCTGGGAACTTTTCACCATGATCAATCCGGTGAACCATGGCCGAACGCCTGCCGAGACCGCCATCTATAAAGTCGAACCTTATGTCGTTGCCGCCGATGTCTATGCGGTACCGCCCCATACCGGTCGCGGCGGCTGGACCTGGTACACCGGTTCGGCAGCCTGGATGTATCGGCTGATCGTCGAATCACTGCTGGGATTGCGGCTTGAGGTCGATACGCTGCATTTTACTCCCTGCCTTCCCGCCGACTGGCCGGGCTATACCATGCACTATCGCTATCGGGAGACGGTCTATCACATCTCCATCTTACAAGTGGTTTCCGAAAGTGGTGCGATGCTGGTCACGATGGATGGCAAGGAGTTGAATGATCCGGCCATCCCACTGGTAGACGACCATAAAGAACACTGGGTCGAGGTAAAAACAGGCAAGGCAGACAAATAACGGGCTTTTCAGAAATCGAAAAGTCCTTACATTCTTGCAATCAAGAAGGAGCACTATGAAGGTAAAAAATGTCTGCAAAAGAGGATCGATGCTGCCGTAACCACGTTCAAAGAAGATAAATCAGTCAATAATAGAAGCTTATAAGGAGATGGATATGACTATTTCACTAGCCCCGTTGGTAGCACTGATCGCCGGTATTCTCATTTTGGTTGTCCCCCGCCTGCTCAACTACATCGTTGCAATATATTTGATTGTCATAGGCCTGATCGGACTGTTCGGCGGCAGCGGTTTTCATATCCGATAGCAGCCGGTTCAAGGGAACAGGACAACTTCAACACCATACCCAAGGCCATCTCGTAGTTGATGGCATCTCCTTTCTGCCCAAAAGACCCGCTTGCCAAGAAATGAAAGCGGGTCTTTTGGGTAAATCGCTTTCGATTCAGTTATTGTTTCGAAACCCCCCAAAAAAATAGCATAGACATAACAGTGCAGCACACCGGCAAAGCATTCGCGGCCGGCCGGAATGGCGATGGCCTTACAGTGACAGATACCGGCTGCGGCATTAACGTACCCGGATACCGAAACGCTTCGACCCTTTTTATCAAATACTTTCTATCGCGGTGATCATATCACCGGCACAAAAACTCATAAACGAAGGAAAAAGATTATATGAATGATCCAATATCACCGGACCTGATTCCGGAAGCGTGTACCAATCGAATCCTTGAGCTCTGCGGGGTGGAGGTTGAGCCGGATACGGCCGTGAACCTGTGGAGCAAAATACTGGAGCATAAGTGGCTGCTTTCCGAACAGCTTCATCGGGATGTCGGCATAAAAACGGCCTGTGCCGATTTTCTGGAGAATACCGATCAGGTCCCGAGTCAATACGAACTCCATGAACGCGGCAGGCTGCTCAGGGAGATGGGAGGGCAGTTTATCGGCAAAGAGATGTGGGATACCATATCCGACTCCCAGCCCCCCAAACAATTGGTGCAACGCCGAATTATTCTGCCCCTGACCGAGGAGGGTCTGTCCCGAAAGCATGGGGTTATCCCACCCAAAGCCATCCTCTTCTTCGGCCCTCCGGGTACCGGCAAGACTCATTTTGCCCAAGCCATCGCCGGTGCCCTGAGGTGGTGGTACATCGAGATCGTGCCCAGCGTGCTGATGGTCGACGGCGTCGAAAGCATTGGTGCGAATTTACGGGAAACGATGGAGAAGGCGAGTAAGTTGGATGAAGTCGTTCTCTTTATCGACGAGTTCGAAGAGATCGCCGGGAGCCGTGACATGGCCGACCGGATCGATAAGTCCATTACCAACGAATTCCTGAAACAGATTCCAATGCTGAAAAACAAGCAGAACAAGATCCTGCTGGTATGTGCAACCAATTATATCCGTCAACTGGACACCGCGATACTTCGTCCGGGAAGGTTCGACTGCATCATTCCGGTGGGCGGATTGGACAGGGAAGGAAGAACAACCATTCTCGAACATTATCTCGCCAAGCTTAATACCGGCGACATTGTTATGGAGAAGATTGTCGAATTGACATCCGGATTCACTCCTGCGGATATCCAGTATCTGTTCCAACAGGTCGCCCAATTTGCCTTTGAGAAGGAACTTGCCGACAAGAAGGACTACCTGGTAACCGTTGAAACATTCACCCACATCCTGCAGAAAGTCCCGCCCTCGTTAAGCATTGAAGTGATCGAAGAGTTTAAAAAGGACAGTGTCGATTATTCTCGAATTTAACCGCAATCCCCACCCAAGGCCATCTCGTGGTTGGTGGCATCGCCTTCCCTGCCCAAGAGACCCGCTTGCCAGGAAATGGAAGCGGGTCTTGGGCCAGCTTCAGGTTCAATTATGTTTCGAAACCCCTCACAAAAATAGCATAGACATAATAGTGCTTCTACGGTAATCGTTTGTAGCTATCCGATGTAAAGCCATTTTTATACCACATTATAGCCGTGGAGGTCCGGCAATTTTTTTGAATATTTTTTTGAACATTGTCGGACCAAAGTGAGACTAATGAATAAAGAGCTATTCATGAACCGTTGGTTGTTGAGGGTGATGTTTGCCGTGAAAAAAATCTTTACGTTATCAAGAGCGACAGTGTGCTTTTTAAGCTTATCATCTCAATTATACGACGGAATTTCGCTTGAGTCCGACAACCAATCTACCTATTTTTATCGCCTCACCTGTGTGGGGGGAGTAGTACGCGGAGAGAGATCTTTTGCAAATCAGGGAAGAACTAGGCTATGCTTAAGTTTAAAGGATGTCCGGCAAGAGGGAAAGGCCCGTCTTTTTTTGGCTGTAAAGCAGAAACGCTGATTCAATCTTTTAGGGAATGGCCGAATGTGCCGGCAGAACCCGGGGTGTTAGAGTCTTATGGCGAGACTGTACCGGAGGTGCATCGGTATGGACTTGCGCAACACGTAAATCATAGGGGAGACGACCAATGAAAAAACCGCTGCTCATGGCTATAGGGATCTGTCTGCTGGGCTCATCACAGGGACTGGCGGCATCAAAAGTTGACGGGGTGGTGCTTAACGACGCTAAAATTGAACAAGCGGCTAACGTGGCTATCGGCAAGGACAACAAGGCCACCGTCGGCACGCTGGGATTGAAAAATAGTGAAGTCAAGGGGGTGTTAGTCAATAAGGCCGAGGTCAAGCAGGCGGCGAACGTGGCCATCGGTGAGAAGAATACCGCCAATATGGGTTCGCTCCAGGCAGAAGGTTCGAATATTAAAGGCGCGGTGATCAATTTCGGTAAGGTGGAACAGGCGGCGAACGTGGCAATCGGCAAAGGCAACACCGCCAATATGGCCTCCACTCAGATAAAGGACTCAAATATCCAGGGTGCCGTAATCAACACCGGAACGGTCAAGCAGGCCGCAAATGTGGCAATCGGCGAAAACAACACCGCCAATATGGCATCGACCCAGCTTAAAGGGAGTGACATCAAGGGGGCAGTCATCAATGTTGGAAGCGTTGAGCAGGCAGCCAACGTCGCGATAGGTAAGGACACCACGGCAAATATGGGTTCGACCCAGCTGCAGGACACCAAAGTACAGGGTGCGGTTGTCAACGTCGGCACCACCAAGCAGGCCGCAAATGTGGCGATTGGCGAGAAGGCGACGGCGAATATGGGCTCAACCCAGCTGAAGGGCAGTGAGGTGAAGGGTGCGGTGGTTAACGTCGGAACAACGAATCAGGCCGCCAACGTCGCGATCGGCAAGGACGTCACTGCAAATATGGGCTCGACCCAGCTGCAGGACACCAAAGTGCAGGGTGCAATCGTGAACGTCGGCACCACCAACCAGGCCGCAAATGTGGCGATCGGCGAGAAGGCGACGGCGAACATGGGCTCTACCCAGCTGAAAGGCAGCGAGGTGAAGGGTGCGGTGGTTAACGTCGGAACAACGAATCAGGCCGCCAACGTCGCGATCGGCAAGGACGTCACTGCAAATATGGGCTCGACCCAGCTGCAGGACTCCAAGGTGCAGGGTGCGGTGGTCAACGTCGGCACCTCTGTTCAGGCGGCCAACGTCGCGATCGGCGACAAGACGACGGCGAATATGGGATCCACCCAGCTTAAAGGCAGTGAGGTGAAAGGTGCAGCAGTCAACATCGGCACCTCCGTGCAGGCGGCCAACGTGGCGATCGGCGACAAGACGACGGCGAATATGGGATCCACCCAGCTTAAAGGCAGTGAGGTGAAAGGTGCAGCAGTCAACATCGGCACCTCCGTGCAGGCTGCCAACGTCGCAATCGGCAAGGACACCACGGCGAATATGGGCTCGACCCAGCTGACGGATTCCAAGGTGGATGGCGCGGTGGTAAACGTTGGTACCTCTGTTCAGGCGGCGAACGTGGCAATCGGCGACAAGACGACGGCGAATATGGGATCCACCCAGCTCAAAGACAGTGAGGTGAAAGGTACGGTCGTCAACGTTGGCACCTCCGTGCAGTCGGCGAACGTGGCAATAGGCAAAGACACCACGGCGAATATGGCTTCAACGCAATTGCAGGATTCCAAGGTGAAGGGCACCGTGGTCAATGTTGGGACAAACTGGGCGGCCGCCAACGTGGCGATCGGCGATAAGGCCACCGCCAATATGGGCTCGACGCAGATCAAGGGCAGTGAGGTAAAAGGTACGGTGGTGAACGTCGGTACTACAGCCGCAGCGGCGAACGTGGCTATCGGCAAGAACGCCACGGCGAACATGGGTTCGACCCAGCTGAAGGATTCCAAGATCGACGGATCGGTGGTTAATGTCGGCACCACCGCCGGGGCGGCGAACGTCGCGATCGGCCAGAATTCCGATGCCAATATGGGCTCTACCCAGATTGCCGGTTCCACGGTGAAAGGCTCCGTAACCAATGTTGGCACCACCGTCGGTGGGGCGAACATTGCGATCGGCAAGAACACCGTTGCCAACCTCGGCTCTACCCAGATCAAAGGCTCCGACATAAAAGGATCTGTGACCAATGTCGGAACCAGCGCAGGAATCGCCAACGTGGCCATCGGCTCCGGCGCCAATGCAAATGCTGTTTCCACCCAGATCAAGAATTCCAAGGTTGACGGGAAGATCGCCAATATCGGTAACGCCGGTGCGGCCGCCAACATTGCGATCGGCAAGAACAGCGATGCCAACCTCGCCTCAGTACAGATGAGCGGTTCAAACCTTAAAGGCAATATCACCAACAAGGCTAATGTCGGTGCGGCGGCCAACCTCGCCATCGGCTCGGGCACCAGCGCCAACCTCGGTTCGGTGCAGATGACCAACTCCACCGCCAAAGGCAATATCACCAACAAGGCCAATGTCGGTGCGGCGGCCAACCTCGCCATCGGCAAGAACAGCAACGCCAACATGGCTGCCGTTCAGATCAAGAACGCAACCGTCAAAGGAAATATCTCCAACAAGGCCAATGTCGGTGCGGCCGCGAACCTTGCGATCGGCAAGAACAGCAGTGCCAATATGGGTTCTGTCCAGATAAAGAACACTTCGGTGGGCGGCAACATTTCCAACTCGGCCAATGTCGGGATGTCGGTTAACCTGGCTATAGGCTCAGGCGCCACCTCGAATACTTCATCAGTCTCTTCGGATTGATTATTACCTTAGCCGCGTAGGTTGGGCTGTGAAGCCCAACATCCCAAAAAACGTTGGGCTTCACAGCCCAACCTACAAAGCTGAAGAGAGTACCCCTTGGTGGGGTGTAAAGCTGGCAAAACATACGGTTAAAAAAACGGGTACATCCATAAACAGGATGTCCCGCTTTTTAACCGTTTTTTCTCAGTGTAGATAAATCCATCGGAATTTCTTCCCGTGACCCCGGCCAGTAACAACCAACGGGGCTATCACACTAATGCAATTGTACAGACTCAATAAGATCGATGCGGAAGCGACTTCTGTTTCTAGGGTTAAGCCCGATGCTGAAGGAGATATTTGATATATCAGAAATCCTGCCCATGACGGTCCGGCCATCGGTCAGACTTATCTTGACGAATCGGTGATCGTACATTGCGTTGGCAATGTCTCTTATATTTTTCTGGATGTTCATGATGCTGCCTCATTGTTTGTATGTCATTTTTTGATCCTAACATTCCACAAGGTACTCACAATCAGGATCTTTCCCGCTCAATGTGTCTGCCTTTGTTTATATGTCTTAAGATCGCAACGAAAGGTTCATATCGTTTGGCAAAAATTTACCAGGAGAAGCAAATTTGGGGCATTGTGCAAAATCCGCTGTGGTTCGCGTATAAGAAAGGGACATCCATGAGAAGTATTGTCGATATTTCCCCGATATTTCCAATTATGTTTCGAAACTCCTCACAAAAAATAGCGTAGACATCATAGAGATTCTTCGGTAATCGTTTGTAGCTATCTGAAGTTAAGGCGTTTTTATACCAAATTGTAGCCGTAGAGGTCCGGCATCTAAAGATTGTGGTTCGCTAAGATACAGTCTTAACAATCTTCAATTACACTATCACAAAAATGAACAAGTGAAGCAATAAAGGCGCATTAAAGTCAAACTTGTTTGAAGATGAAGACATTAAAACCAGATCTATCGCATTTGACGCAAAATACGCGAACTTTGGTGGACAATAAAATAGAGGGTGACCAATTGGGTCTGTGAAGGGGGCCATGCAAAGAGAGTCGTCATCACTTGCGAACCTTTGACTAATGATGGTTGAGGACATAAATTATCCGCGAGAAGATTGTTGACAAACCCTTATGCTATTGGTGAGAAATTTGTGTACAGCTTAGGCGGATGTTCAACGTAATCGCATGGTTGACACATATGAAGCCTACAATAATATCATCAGACCAGAAAAGTTTTTTTGACTTTGGCGGCTTGGCTGTAACCTGGAAGATTGATGGACCTGAATCTCAGGGTCGATTTTCCGTTGTCCATCACCCTATCGCGCCACATGCACTGGCAGCGCCCGCAAGCGGTTCCATCTCACGTTCCCGCAGCTGTAAGCTGAAGACAGAAACAGACGGAGCCCTTGAGTTCAAAAGAATGGGAGGTGGTCCTGGACGTTATACCTCGGACATACAATTTTTCGACCTTTATCCAAAGACATATTGCCGTCCCCAATCGCACATCATTTCAATGATGGGATGGATGGCAACCATAAGGTCAGCTACCCGCTTCACCCGATTTCACTCCTGCTCCTTCATTTCTCGTAGTTCCGAAAAAGGTACTACGTGACTTATTAGGTACTACGTTTCAAAAAAGTACGTTATTGACGCTTTTACTCGTATGGAGCATTGTAGAACGAATGACTGAAAAGCTAACAAAAAACTGCTCTTCCGGTTAAAGCAAACGTGAATGTAGCTACATTGAGAGATTTCATCTCAATATCAGGAATGGACTAACCATTTTGTCGATATCGCTATCGGGATCGAAATCGAATAGAAAATGAGAAAATCAGCGCCATTTAAGGGGAAACGTCATCAACGCAGAAGGCAACACCCCGAATGAAAAATGTCGATAGCGATAGCGATAGCGATAACGATAGCGATAACGATAACGATAACGAAAACGATAACGAAAAGTATGCTTTAACCGGAAGAGAAAAATACATAATCTTATAAACTGGAGGAACGCTTTGAAAACAGTAGCATTCAACGGAAGTCCCAACAAAGAAGGCAATACCTTTCATGCTATACAGATGGTTGCCGATGAGTTGGAAAAGGAAGGCATCGAGACGGAAATCGTTCATGTCGGCAACAAGGCGATCAGAGGCTGTCTCGCCTGCGGCCAGTGCGCCAAAAAGAAAAACGAACAATGCGTGCAGGATGATCAGGTCAACGAATGGATTCAGAAAATGAAGGCGGCCGACAGCATCATTATTGGTTCCCCTGTGCATTTCTCGGCCATCGGCGGCACGATGAAATCGTTTCTCGACCGGGCGTTTTATGTAACCGGCGTCAATAACGGCATGCTGCGGCACAAGGTCGGGGCTTCGGTAGTCGCGGTACGACGATCAGGTGGTCTGCCGACCTTCAATCAGCTCAATAATTTCTTATGTTATGCCGAGATGTTGATTCCGACATCAAACTACTGGAACGTGATCCATGGAACCCGGCCGGGCGAAGCAACCCAGGACGAAGAAGGAAAACAGATCATGCGGACGCTCGGCCGAAACATGGCCTGGCTGATGAAGGTGGTAAAGCAAGGCAAAGAGACGATTGCGCCGCCGGAAAGAGAGGGCAAAGTCTATATGAGCTTCATTCGCTGAGCATCGATCTCCAAAAATTATACATTCAAGTGATTCATCATGGAACTACTGGAAACGATCAAAACCAGAAGGAGTATCCGTCAGTTTCAAGACAAGCCTGTTCCGGAAAGCCATATCAGGACCATCATCGAAGCTGCGATGATGGCTCCTTCGGCGGGAAACCAGCAGCCCTGGCATTTTGTCATCGTCTCGGACCGGGCAAGACTCGACGCAATCCCCTCTTATCATCCACATAGCAAAATGGTGTTCCAAGCGCCGGTTGCGATCCTGATCTGCGGCGATCCTGCCGGAAAACCCTGGCCGGATTATTGGGTGCAGGACTGCAGCGCAGCCACCCAGAATTTGCTTCTGGCCGCAAGAGACCTGGGCTTGGGAACGGTCTGGGCCGGAATCTATCCGGCTGAAGATCGCATGGCTGGCTTCCGGAAATCGTTCGCGATTCCGGAGCATGTTTTTCCTTTCGCCTTGGTTCCGGTTGGTTGGCCGATCGGGGATTTCCATTTTACCGACAGAGTCAGACCGGAATTGATCCATAATGAGGTTTGGTAGGGGTATTGGCAGGATGTCACCGCCTGCAGCAATGCCGGCGGATATCAAGCCATGGCAAATTGGTCAGCAGATTGCTGACCAATTTGCCGATCCTGATAACTGAGTGAAAATACCATCACGAGAAGAGTCCTTCATCTCGAAATGCAGAGCGAAGGTCGGCAGTTAACCGGCGACCTTCGCTCTCACGCCAGAGCCTTTTGACGTACTCGTAGAGAGCAAACCCATTCAAAAGAGTGCGTCTTCGATAATGACTTCGGTCAACAGTGATTAATTTACAATTGTATTTTGCTCGGACAACTGGTATCAGGGATTACAATTCCCCTGCAAGACGTTCCCAAGAAAGCGATAATCGAGATACTTTCCAACACAACCGACATCTTATAATAAGGAGTAAGCCATGACCCAAGCAAAAAACGGCGACAAAGTATCCGTCCACTATACAGGCACACTTGCCGATGGCAGCATATTCGATTCAACCGAGGGAGAAGAGCCTTTGGTGTTCACTCTCGGTGACGGCGACATCATCGAGGGCTTTGAGGAAAGCATCCTGAATATGTCGCCAGGCGAGAAAAAAACCGTTTCACTGGCACCGGAGAAGGCGTACGGGGAACGAAATGAAGAGATGGTGATGGAGGTTCCTCTGGCAGAGATGCCCGCCGACCTCGACCTTGAAGTTGGCGATGAGCTTGAGCTTACCGACGAAGATGACCACCCTATGCTCGTTACCGTCAGCCAATTGAGCAAAGATACCGTCACCCTCGATGGCAACCCTCCTCTTGCAGGAGAGACTCTGACCTTTGAGCTTGAGCTGGTAAAAATCGGCTAGCCGAGGGAAAATATGAAGAAAACATTCAGCTTGACCCACCCGAAAATCAGAAGGGACAGACTCGTAGAGGCTGTGAGACACGATGTCAAAAAGTACATAAAGAGAGAACGCAATAAAAAGCTGCCGGAGGGTGTCGACTTCTGGGATTTCGCCTGCAAATACGGTCCGGTCGAGGGCGAGGCAAAGGAAATTCACGTCGCTGAAATCAATAAATACATCGATGAAGCCGACGCTCAGCAGCTCGAGACGTTTTATCTGGAAATTCTGGCCAAGCCGGGGCGCAGAACAAAAAAGTCGGATAAATGATCGATACCGGCATGAAAGGGTAAGCCGTTGTTAAAAAATAACATGGCCAAGGTAATGCTCAGAACGGTCTAAGGAGCCGTAACGAAATGGATGAAAATGGCCTGGTTATTTCGTAACGGCTCCTAAATTGCCTTTATCCGATCAGGCTGGTCCCGGCATCGCCACAGTGAAACCGGAACTTGACCTTCCCTCGAGCCATTCGGTAAAAGTCGCAATATCCATCGGCTTGCCATAGAGGTAGCCCTGTCCGTAATGGCACCCCAAAGCGCGGAGGAAATCCTCCTGATGGTGTTTCTCCACCCCCTCGGCAACAATCGTCAGCCCAAATTGTCTTGCCATGAGCACAATGGTCTCAATAAGTTTTTCGTCGTCCCGGTCGATACCGATCCCGGAGACAAAGGACATATCGATTTTCAGCGTGTGGAGGGGGATCTGTTTCAGATACTGCAGGGAAGAATAACCGGTCCCGAAATCGTCGATCGAGATGCTGAACCCCAGTTTGCCCAGTTGTTCCAGGGTGCTTCGTGATTGCTCGACGTTTTTCATCAACGACGACTCGGTAATCTCCAATTCGATATACTCGGTCGGCAAACCGCTTTTCGCCTGGATTTCGACAAGTTCCCGGAGGAAATTCTCGGCTTGCAGTTGTGAGGGGGCGAGGTTGACGGAGAGCTTGAGCGAATGTCCCTGCTGCAGCAGCAAGGCGGTTTCGCGAAACGCCTGTTCATAAATCTGTTTTGCCAGGGGGATAATCAGACCGGACTGTTCTGATATCGGTATAAAATCTCCCGGACTGACAAGTTTGCCGTCCGACTTCCATCTGGCCAGTGCCTCCATCCCAATGACATCCCCTGAGATGAGATCCACTTTCGGTTGATAGAACGGCAGAAACTCAAGATTTTCCAGGCCGGACCTGATCTTTGCAAGATAGTGCAGCCTTTTCTTCACCTCGATTTCCATCTCGGTGCTGAAGAAGGAATAACTGTTGCCCGTCGATTGCTTGGCGTTGTAGAGGGCGAGGTCGGCTCGCTTCAGCAGATCTTCCGTTGTTTCGGCATCGGACGGAAATATGGCGATACCGATGCTGAGCGTCATATATATTTTCTGGACTTCCAAAACGAATGGCTGTTCAATTATCGAGTTCAGTCGATCGATGACCGGAAGAATATGCTCCATCTCTTCGGTTTCGCTTTGGAAAGTCAGAACGAATTCATTCCCTCCCATTCGTCCCAAAGTATCCTCCGCCCGTACCGTCGGCAGGATTCTCGCAACAAATTCCTTCAAAAGAAGATCACCGGCTTCATGTCCTATCGAATCGTTTACGGTCTTGAAATTGTCGAGATTAAAGATCATGCAGACAATGACGCCGCCATGCCTTTTGCAGGACGAGAAGGCCTGGTGCATGCGCTCCAGCACGAGCAGTCTGTTGGGCAGCTCGGTCAGGTGGTCGTGGTAGGCGAGGAAATGAATTCGCTCCTGCTGCCGAACCAGGGTGGTGATATCATTGAACACTGCGGCATAATGGGAGGTCTCGCCATGAATGTTCCGGATAGCCGAAATAGTGAGCCATTCCGGATAGATTTCACCGTTTTTCCGCTTGTTCCAGATTTCACCGCTCCAGAAACCTTTCTCCCGGATATTTTGCCACATGTTTTGATAAAATTCAGCATGATGACGATCGGATTTCAATATTTTCGGAGTCCTGCCTATTGCTTCCGCCACCGCATATCCTGTTATTTTCTCAAAGGCCGGGTTAGCCTGGATAATGGACCCCTCGGCGTCGGTGATCGATATTCCCTCGACAATATTGATAAAAACTTCCTTGAAAATACTGAGATCGAGGGCTGTTTGCTTTTGCTCCTCAAGAAGTTCAGCCAACTTTCGGTTAGACTCATGTAAATGCTGCACATAGTTTTTAAAATATTCCGACAATTCCTCGATTTCGTCCTTGTTCGAGATTTCAGGGATGGTCAGGCTGGAGTTGGACGAATGGCTGGAGAGGTGGGTGAGCAGATGGTTGAGCGGTGCGGCGATGGATTTGCTGAGGTAGATCGAAACGACGATGCTGGCTACAATAGCAATGGCAAAAAGACTGAGAAAGATGTTTCGCAATGTCCGGAGAGGGGCATAGAAGTCTTCGGTATTTCCGGTAGCGGCGACAAGCCAGCCGAACTCCTCGATAGTCGAGAAAACTGAAATTTTCCGGTCTTTCCTGCCGTCCTTCGGATCGACCCAATCGTAAGTATGCTGCCCGGTTTTATCATTGATGAAACTTTGCAGTAAAGCGGTATTATCATCTTGCAGGTCATGGATATTTCCAGAGAGAGAGGGATGGGCGAGGATCTCTCCTTTTTGGTCAAGGACCACCGGATAACCTTCCTTTCCGATTTGTATCGCCAAGACCTTTTCGCGGAAGTCGTCAATGTTGATCAACTGGGAAAGCTCATCCCGATACGCGGTTACGGAAACAATCCAATCCCAGGGCGCGAAGTAGTCCATCGAGAGGATCTTCTGTCTTGCCTCCGGTTCGCCGGGATTTTGCCATTCATATTCGACAAAGCCGCTTTTGCGGTCGATCTGCATCTGTGCCAACCAATGATCCTGCATATCCGCTCCAACCATTTCGGCATTGGGATGGACGACGATCCTTCCATTGGAATCGATAATGTAAATATATCCGGAGCCGGCGAGCCGTTGGGCGAGGAGAATGTCTTTCGCCCGAAGCTCGGCTTCCTGCCTGGTGAGCATGCCGGCCTGGTGTTGCCGGTCGAGGTCCCTGATAATATTTGTATTCTGTTCCGACAGTGAACGGAGATAATTGCGAATGGAGAGTGTGGCAGAGGTTTCGACGACCTGACGGACGCCGGCGACGGTGGTGTTGAGGTTTTCTTCCAGACGCTCGGTGAGAATGTTTTTTATGAGCATATAGAATATCAACGTTCCGACTATGAACAGCGAAAACAGCACTCCAGCCAGAGTAATAAAGATCTTAAAGCTCAGCCGCGATTTATTGAATATCCGCATGGAGGAAAACTCCTTCCTCTAAATCTAAAAAAAATCAAAATGTACATACGCCAAGGCACCAGTCCCATTAAGTTTCTCCAGCATATATAAAACGAATGGGAATTGTCAAATTACCGGTTGAAATACCTGTGTCTCGCGCAAACCGGCTTTGATCGGCGCGGCTTCACATTTTTCCCGATCGGAAAATGGAGATGATCAGCCAAAGGCCCAGAATTGTGGCGATACAGTAGCCGGCAGCGCCGAGCATGGTCGTAAGAGAAAAAGTGGACCCGCCCATTGAAACCTCCATTCCCCTGTCAGGAGAATTGAGTATAAGGGAGCCGGCGATGGTTGAGGCGGCGATGATCATCGCCACTACCGCCCGGTTGAGACCTTTTTCGAATTTGGCCATGATGGGGTCCAGACCGCTGTGGCGGAGTTCGATACTGTGTCCGCCCTCGGCGGTCCGCTTGAAGATGGCATGGACGAACCTGGGCATCATTTTCAGATAAAAACCCATGTTCCGGGTGTCCCGTCCCAGGTTTTTCAGGAGGTTCTGGGCGTCGTATCCCCGCTGCACCAGCTGTCTGGCGTAGGGCCGGGTGACTTCCAGGATGCTGGCGTTGCTGCCCAGGATCTTGCCAAGGCCTTCCGTCTGGACGAAGGTCTTGAGTAAAAGGAGCAGGTTCCTGGGAAACCGGATGTGGTATTTGTACGCCAGCCGCATCACCTGTTCGTAGACATCCTTTACCGCGATGGTCTGGAGGGACCGGCCGTAGAAAGGTTCGCTCATGTCTTTCAGATCCGTTCGGAACCGCTTCAGGTCGATGGAATCGTCGTCGATGATGCCGGCGTCCCGGAAGGCGTCCATGACCATGTCGTAGTCGTGTTCGGCATAGCCGAGAAAAATGTTGGCCACCTGCATCATGGTCTCCTCGTCAAGATAGCCGATGATGCCGAAATCGACCAGACTGACACGGCCGTCGTACATGACGAGGGTGTTGCCGGGGTGAGGGTCGGCGTGGAAAAAGCCGAAATCCATCAACTGTCGGGAAAACGACCGCAAGCCGATCATGGCGATCTCTTTAGGGTCGATCCCGGCCTCGCGGATTGTATCGACCTGATCCATTTTAATGCCGTCGATATACTCCATGACGAGGACCGATCTGGCCGTATAATCCCAGTAGACACGGGCGGTGTAGATTTCCGTGCTGCCCTCGAAATGAGCGGCGAACTTCTCGATATTGCCGCCCTCGATATACATGTCCAGCTCCCGGAAAATCGTTCGTTCGAATTCCTTGACCAGATTGACTGCTCCGATCACGCGGGCAAACTCGAACATTTTTTCCAGCTTCCGGGCGAAATACAGCATGACGTGGATGTCTTCGCGGATCTTTCGCTCGATTCCCGGCCGAATGACCTTCACCGCCACCCGGTCGCCGTTCATGAGCCGGGCTTCATGGACCTGGGCCACCGAGGCGGCGGCCATGGCCTCGGTGGAAAAATCTGCAAAGATGCCGTCAATCGACTTCCCCAGCTCTTCTTCCACCACCGCTTTGATGGACGCAAAAGATACCGGCGGAACATTGTCCTGAAGCTTCTTGAACTCCTCGGTATATTCAGGAGGAAAGACATCGGCCCGGACACTCATCAACTGACCCAGCTTGATGAAACTGGGGCCCAGTTCCTCGAGCATCCGGCGGATTCGAACGGGCGAGTGAAATCCCGGCCTGATCGTCGGGCTTTCTTCAGCGTCAATGTCGCCTGCTGCCCGACCTCCTCTCGACATGCTTTCGATCACATTGCCGTAGCCATGTTTGGCGAGAACCCGGGCAATGGCGCCGAAGCGGCGTATTCCTTTCATATGATCTGTTTTCCTGTCAGTGGCATTTTGATATTCCGGCTCCTGCTTTTCATAGTAGCATTATTTTGCTTTTAATCTGATGAATAATTGTCAGGAAATTGCTCAAAAATACGATTTTTCGCAAGAGATCGATGTAATTATATGCTATTACAACTTTTACAGTTCAGATAAGACCGGCAAAGTTTCAACACCTCCTTCCCATACCTGGAAAACCATTTTAACAGCCTTGAGAGGAATCCCATGAGTGAAAAAGTATATTGGATTGAAGCAACCGATAACGAACAGGATGAACTGCTGTGCGACAGGCTCAAGATGTTGATCCGGGCTGAAAATCTGCTGGAATGCATTGCCGCTCAAGATATCACTGCCGTAAAGACCCATTTCGGCGAGTCGCAGAAACTCGGATACGCCCGACCACTCTACCTGAAGATGCTGGGCGAATGCATCAAAGATCGGGGAGGTGTTCCGTTTCTCACAGAAACATCTACCCTCTACAAAGGAAACCGAAGCGACGCCATCAGACATATCGCCCATGCCCACAGCCAGGGTTTTGATTATGCTTCGACGGGAATGCCGATCATCATGGCCGACGGCCTGTGCGGCGACGAGGAATATGTCGTGCCGATACAGGGGAAAGCCTATTCTGCCGTTCACATCGCCGCGCTTTTCGCCAAATGCAATGCCCTGGTTATGGTCTCCCATTTTACCGGCCACCTCGCCGCCGGTTTCGGGGCAAGCTTAAAAAATCTCGGCATGGGATGTGCCAGCCGTAAAGGTAAAATGGAACAGCACTCCACGGCCAAACCCAAAATCGTCGCAAAAAAATGCACCGGTTGCGGGACCTGTGTCAAATGGTGCCCCCAGGATGCCATAACATTATGCGAAGAACTGGCGGTGATGAATACCGACATATGCATCGGCTGTGGCGAATGCCTGGCCATGTGCCGCTTCGATGCGGTAAAATTCGACTGGGGAGCGACCTACGAAGACCTGCAGAAGAAAGTGGTCGAGCATGCCATGGGAATCTGCTCCCTGTTTCGGGACAAGACCCTGTTTGTCAATGTTCTGACCCGAATCTCAAAAGACTGCGACTGCATGGGACATACATTCGAAAAGATTGCCCCGGATATAGGCATTCTCGTCTCCCGGGACCCGGTGGCGCTGGATGCCGCTTCCCTCGATCTCGTGGAAAAACAGGCCGGGAAGACGCTTGCGCAGCTGGCTTATGACATTCCATACCGGTTCCAGCTCGACTATGCCGAAGAACTTCATTTCGGTAATAGGGAGTATGAGCTGATCAAGGTTTGATTATCCTGGCGTGCGAATTGCCTCTCGCCTTCGCACGCCATATTCTATGCAGCCAGACAGCTTCGAAAATTCGTTTCGGCTCCCCCCGCCTAACATAATTTAGATAATGCGGTGACCCGTATAGCAAAATAATCAACCGTAGTTATAACTACTTTATTATCATGTCCTTTTTGCGCCAAATTGGGGCAGGCTAAATTACATCTCGATTGATAGTGTCGTCAGTACGGACCTCACTTGAGGATATGCCATGACCGCCAGTGATCTTTCCAAGCACATTCACGATCCCGCCCGACTCGCCGCACTTCGGAGAGTCGCCCTGCTGGATTCTCCCACCGAAGAGGCTTTCGACCGTCTTTGTCGACTGGCCGTAAGCGTCGTAAACTCACCGGTCGCCCTGGTCTCGCTCATCGACGCCGATCGCGAGTTTCTCAAAAGCTCGATAGGCCTGCCTGAGCCATGGCGTTCCCGTCGCGAATTGCCATTTTCACATTCCTTCTGCATATATAACCGATTTGCCGGTCAGCCCCTGCTCATCGAGGATGCACGAGTGCACCCGCTTTTCAAAGACAACCCGGCAATTCGGGACCTCAATGCCATCGCTTATCTGGGGTTTCCTTTGGTTTGCTCGAATAACTACATTTTAGGGACGTTCTGTGTCATAGATTCGAAACCAAGGCAATGGAGTGCGAAGGAAGTCGCTCTCGTCCGGGATTTGACCGCAGCGGTTATCAGTGAGATCCAACTGCGAACGGAAATATTATTGAGAAACCAGGCCGAGGAGCAACGCGACGATCTTACCGAACTGAACAAGCTTCTTCAGCTTGAAATTGCTGCGCGGCAGAAAGCCGAGGAACAGCTTAAAACTCTCAATAATGAGTTGGAACGAAGAGTTGAAGAACGCACCCGCGACTTGCAGGAAACGCAATCACAATACCTGCATGCTGAAAAACTGGCTGCCATCGGCAAACTCTCCGCCTCTATCGCCCATGAATTCAATAATCCCCTGCAGGGCATTTTGACCATCCTCCAAGGCTTTAACAAAACGGTGGAACTGGAAGAACAGGACAAGAAGCTGCTGCACTTGGCTATCAGCGAAAGTATTCGGATGAAAAACCTGATTCTCAGTCTCCAGAATTTTTACCGTCCGTCATCGGGCGAGAAAATTCTCATGGATGTGCATGCGGCCATCGATTCCTTGCTGTTGCTTTGCAAGAGCGAATTCAAGCACAAAATGATTACCATGGAATTGCACTACGCAAAGAGGATGCCGCAGATCATGGCGATTCCGGACCAGATCAAACAAGTCTTCTTAAATCTGTTGAACAATGCCGCGGATGCCTGTCCGGACGGCGGTGTGATCACGATAACCACCTGCCATGAAGAGGAAAGAGTAATGGTTGCAATCAAGGACAACGGTGTCGGTATTGAGCCTGACAAGGCAAACCTGATCTTTCAGCCGTTCTACACTACAAAACCTGAAGTCAAAGGCACAGGCCTTGGCTTATCGGTCTGCCATGGCATTGTCCAGGTACATAAGGGGGAAATTCGTGTTGAAAGCCGGCCTGGTGCAGGCTCGACCTTCACTGTCCTCCTGCCTGTCAGTGAATGATAATCCCCTCAAAATAGATATCACAGACAAAGGTCCGATCAGCCCCCCCCCTCTTTATGACTGTTAGGTTGTAAGTCTATCAGGTGTTTCTTTTGAAACGGTTGAACTCGCGACCACCCGACTAATTCAGAGATTTGGGTCATTGACCAACCGCTCAAAGGAACAATATTTGATAATATTTGTCATAAGGTAGATCAAAGAACCAGAATGGCGTCCTTATCAACAAGAGAGGGCTCAACCGCCCACTCGAGGGGATCCAATGAAACTCTCAACCTTCATCCGGGAAAATATTGAAGCCATCCTTCAGGAGTGGGAACAATTCGCCGTCTCGATCCAACCCGAAAATGGCGGCATGGATAAAAATGCTCTCCGCGATCACGCCAGACTTATGCTGGAAGATATTGCCGATGATCTTGTTTTGCCGGAGAGTCAGCATGAGCACACTGAAAAATCGAAAGGTCGGGACATGAAATTTGTTCCTGCCAGCGCGGCCGAAGAACATGGTCTGGCGCGCTTGAGTTCCGGTTTCGGCATTACCGATGTGGTAAGCGAGTATAGGGCTCTGCGCGCAAGTGTTATTCGACTCTGGGACTGTTACAAACCTCAAGAGCCAATGGACAGCAAGGATCTCATTCGTTTCAATCAAGCTCTGGATAAAGAGATCAAGGAGGCCGTCAGCAGCTTTTCCGATGAAAAAGAACGACAAATCCGGCTTATTGAAACTATTCTTTCAACGTCCTCGGATCACGGCTATATCTTGGACCTGGACGGCAGGTTTGTGCATGCAAACAAACCCATGCTCAAAATCTTCAATCTCTCATTAGATGAATTGGCAGGGAAATCGCATTTCGACCTCGGTTTTTCCACAGCGTCGGCGATACAGGATAATGTAAAGCAGGTTATACAAAAGGCGGAAAAGCGCAGTGGTGAAGTGAAGTATACTTTGTCTTCCGGGGAGGAAAGGCATTTCGAGTATGTCTATTCTCCCGTTCTTGACGGCGAGAAAAAAGTTGAAGCTGTTGCTGCCACCGAACGGGATGTCACTCAACGTAAGCGTGTAGAGGAAGCGTTGCGACAGAGCGAAATTCGTCTTCAGGCTGCAAATGAGGCACTCGAGGAGCAGAACGAAGAATTGATACGCCTTTGGTATAAATCCCAACAGGCAGAGGACGAGGTGAAGAGGGTTAACCGGGAGTTGACCCTGCAGACCGCCGAGTTGGCGGCTACAAATACACGGATAGAAAATGAGAAGCATCTTCTCACGGCTGTAATGGAAGCTTTGCCGGCAGGAGTCGTCCTTACCGACAGATCCGGCGCCATTATCCATGCAAATAAAGCCGTTGAGATGATATGGGGAGGGGCGCTGCCGGAGATTCGCTCCGTCAAAGATTATTCTTTTTTCAAGGGATGGTGGGCCGACACGGGAAGGCTTGTAGCCCCTGAGGAATGGCCGGCGGCCATAGCTGTACAGCAAGGAAGGGCCACGCTCGGGCAGATGCTACGTGTTCAGCGATTCGACGGCACAGAGATTGTTATCATCAACAGTGCCTCTCCTGTGTACGATACTGAAGGAGATATCGTCGGGAGTGCCGTGGCCATTCTTGATGTCACGGAGCTTAAACGGGTAGAAAACGCCCTCTACGAGAGCGAGCAGCGCCTGCGGCTGTTCATCGAGCATGCCCCGGCGGCGCTTGCGATGTTCGATCGGGATATGCACTATCTGATTGCCAGTCGACGCTGGTTGCAAGATTACGAGTTAGGAGACCGCGACTTGAGTGAAAGGACATTCGGTGAGATCTACAATATACCCGAACGATGTAAAGAAGCCCTCCGCCGTGGGCTTGCAGGTGAGGTGCTGAGAGAAGAAGAGGACCGTTACGAGCGGCCTGATGGAACGGTCTGGTGGGTGCGTTGGGAAATCCGCCCCTGGTACACCATGTCGGCAGATATTGGCGGCATCGTCGTCTTCACTGAAAATATCACCGCACGCAAACAGGCTGCTGAACAGCTCCAGTCTCTCAATGATGAACTGGAGCGAAGAGTTGAGCAACGTACACGTGAGCTTCAGGAAAAACAATCACAGTATCTGCATGCTGAAAAGCTCTCGACAATCGGCAAATTGTCCGCCTCTGTTGCCCATGAATTCAATACCCCCCTGCAAGCGGTTACGATGATACTTAAAGGACTGAGAAAAAATGCGATACTGGAAGAAGAGGATCGGAGTTTTCTGGACTTGGCTATTGGCGAAAGTGAACGGATGAAAAATTTGATTCGTAATCTTCAGGAATTCAACCGACCATCACCGGAGAGAAAGGTGCCGATGGATGTGCATGTGTCTATCGACTCCTTGTTGTTGCTGTGCAAAAGCGATTTCAAGCGAAAAGGGATTTCTGTAGTACTGAATTACACTGAGGGATTGCCGCAGATCCGTGCGATTCCCGACCAGATCAAGCAAGTCTTTCTCAATCTGTTGACCAATGCCGCGGACGCCTGCCGGTTTGGCGGGAAGATAACGATAAGTACGTGGCAGGAAGGCGAGAACGTCGCCGCGGCGATTAAGGACAACGGCATCGGAATTGAACCTGAAAAAATCAGTGTGATCTTTAAACCGTTCTATACTTCGAAGCCTGGTGTGCAGGGAACAGGTCTGGGTTTATCTGTCAGTAATGGTATCGTTCGAAATCATCAAGGCACAATTCGTGTTGAGAGCGAGCCGGGAGCAGGCTCGACCTTCACCGTCCTGCTCCCAATCAATGAAAAATAATCAGTTATAAATACGCGAACGTTCCTCTACGCTTACGAGAGCAGAAAGATCTTCGGCCCAGGAAGAGGCCCTGTTTTTAGTGATAACAAAACAAAGTCGTCCATTGGCGACCGGCGGTTCGCTGATGACAGGCAGGGGAACAGGTTCATGTAGATTATTCCTATATTCTGATCGATTTACCGAATAACGGGCGAAGGCTCTGAACCCGTCAAGCGGATCCTCTAAACCCACTACATCATCCATCTCAAATACATCATCCATCTCAAATTCTTCATTAAACATATTCATTCCCCCCAGGAATAATTTAATAAAAAAGGTGCCACTCTACAGGTATCCCGCTGAATATGCGCTAATTTATCCAGGCAATCAAACCAGTTCCGGGTCAAAGAGAGAAATTCAGTTATAAAAACGTGTACGTTCCTCAACGCTTACAAAGCCGGAAAGATCTTCGGCCCAGGAAGACCTTCTGTTTTTAAGTCGTCTCTTGGTAAATTGCCGCTTAGGTGGTGAAACAGGTTCTGACGAAACATAACTGCCATGAACTTTATTCATTGAGCGATCTATAAAGGCTTTGATCAATTCGAATACCTGGTCCAATCTCAATTCGTCATCCATCTCCAATTCGTCATTCATCCTATTCTTCCCCCCCAGGAATAATTTAATGGAAGGGGTCACTATACCCAACAGAATTGAATGAGTAAATCCTTGATTATACTAAAATTTGAATAGGTGTTTATACCTATGCGCAAAGCTGGCCTCTTACAAAAAAGAAGGAAAGATTGATAGCTGCCTGGTGGAACCCATCGAAATAGCACCGATTATGAAGCGGGCTGTACATACTGGCAACTCACGCCCCAAAAAGGGGGGGGCAAGTACCTTCACTAATTTTTTTCTAAACGATCCATTCCCAATTGCATAGATCTCCCCCGCTCCCTTGATATCGCTGTTCGTCCTTTTACTTCTCACTTGCCCGGTGGACTCCACTCCAGCCGGCCGGTCGCGATGGCCTGACCGGCTCGTGACAATAATTTTCAATCTACATTCTCCGAATACAAATCCATGTTCATGGAATTGAAGTGATCATGAAGCTCAGTCCATATATTCGTCCAGACAAGCAAAACCTGCAGCACTATCGGTGTCTTAAAGGATCGGGAGGGAACCTCTCCCACCTTGATCGGCTATTTCTTACCTTTTTCCCATTACCCTTCCTTCCATACTGCAACAGGCTGTAATTAAACACTTCCAATAAGATAATTATCCCCGGAAGACACAAATAATACGGCAGGAATAACGCGGGCACGAAACTTGCTTCAACAGGACAGCACGAGTGTTTCAAATGGCAAGCCGGAGTTTCGACCAGATTGGTCGTTCTTCGGGAACCTTGCAAGAACCTAAGACAAAAGGATGAATAGAAATGAAGAAATCAATTATGAAAAGCGCGTTGTTAGCGGTCGTCGGAGCTTGTCTGGTGGCGGGTAATGCCTTGGCAGAACCATTAATTTTTGGCGATGGCGGCGCCGCATTACAAACGGCTATGAACGGTATGACCGTGACTCCTGACGGATCCAGCTCGACCAATTTCGCGACGGACATGCTGGCGGACAGCGCCGATTCCCATTGGGAAATCAACGCCACGGGTGGAAGTGTTGCGACCATGATGCTCGAAATCGCAGGTTTTGCCGATTACAATATCTTCGGCGTGTACGCTTCCAATGATCCCAGCAACAGGATAAGTCTTTTTGAAGGAGTGGATGGTCCCGGCGCTCAGGCGACTTTATCAATCAAAGACGACGGACAAGTTACTGTTTCGAAAACAAGCCTGGTAAATGGTGAATGGGTTGGAAGCTTTACCTCCTTCGATTTCGGCTTCACCAGTTTCGGATACTTTCTCGAAACCCCGGAAGACGGAGGATTGTTTTTTAGCGACACCAGTCTGAATGGCGACGGCCTCGACCATATGGCGGCGTACCAGGGTCAGGGAGACATGCTCAAACTGCCCAATGTGACAAAAGGGCTCTGGAGCAGCAACGAATATATTCTTGCCTGGGAAGATTTATACGGCGGCGGCGATAGGAGTTATAATGATTTTGTTGTCATGGTCGAATCGGTAACCCCGGTCGCCCCAGTCCCGGAACCGGCAACCATGCTGCTCTTTGGCACCGGTATTGCCGGCCTTACCGGAATGGTGCGAAGAAGAAGAATGAGAAATAAGCAAAATTCCACTCTGTAGTCTCCGAGAAACCCCTATTGGCTTCTTCGTCGCCAACAGGGGTTTCTTGTTTTTTATCTAAATCGTATTTTGGCAATATCGGGGGACTGGACTATGACAAACAGGCAACGTTTAGGGGAATTGCTGATCCAGCAACAGCTCGTTTCCCAGGAAACGATTGACCAGGCCCTGCGTGTTCAGGTCGGCGGCAACCGTCGTCTTGGCCACATCCTTGTCGCCATGAAGGTCATTTCCGACGATCAGCTGGCAGAAACACTGGCAAGCCAACTCGACATTTCCCTCTGTAATATTGCCGAAAAATTTTCACCGACAGTGCAGAAGACGTTGCCGCGTTACCTTTGTCGACAATACAGTGTCCTGCCGCTCACCAAAAAAAACAACAATATCCTCGAAGTCGCAATGGCAAATCCTGCCGATGAAGAGGCCAAAGACGATATCCAGCACTATACAGGCATGGTTGTCGAGCCACTCCTCGCACGGTATTCCGATATCGACCGGGAGATCGCCAAGCGCATTCCCCTGGGGCTGAACGATGTGTTTTCACCCAGGTTGAATACAAAATTTACCCGCATCGGCATCTCGGTCTGTCTTATCCTGGTCATTCTGCTTGGCGGCTTCACCTATAAATATGTTCATGAGTCCACCTACGGCACCGTCTCCATAACGGCTGATTCCACTATCTATAAAAACCTCGACCTGATGCTCGGAATCGATAAACATGGGACAATTAATCTTTTAGGCCGTGGAGTTTTTGCCGAAGGCTACTACTCTGTCGCGTTCACTGACCCGAAGGGGCTCCGCACATTCGTTGCCGGCAGGGAGAAAGATTTATCCGATAAACAGAAGATCTGGCTCGACTGGGCAATCACTCAAGCGCTGGCCAACTCTCCGGCCCGATCGCTGGCCGCGGCACAGTAAACGGACGAGACAGGATGCAAAAGAGGCCGAGGTATATCTCTTGTTTTGTCATGTTGAGCTCCGTGCTGGCGGCTGTTTTCACCTCTGCTTTTGCGTCCGCTGCAGACTATTCCTTCAGTTGGTCGGCTAATCCGGAACCGGTCGAAGGGTACAAACTTTACTACAAGAAAGGTGGCGATGCCGGACCTCCATTTGATGGCACAGACTCCGCCAGCGGTCCTTCACCTGTCAAATTCGGCAAGCAGACCTCTTTTGTCGTCACCGGGCTGGCGGACGATGCGACTTATCATTTCTCCCTGACTGCCTACAACGGCAGCGATGAAAGCGCTTTCACCGAGACAGTTACCGTTACCCCCGGGACCGCGACAGCATCGTCCCTGTTTCGACAAAGAACTTTTAGTTTCAACTGGAATTCCGCCGCCGGGACAGGGATAAGCGCATATCGTTTTTTTATAAACGATCGGTTCCTCTGCCAGTCGACCGCCCCTGCCGCAACATCCCTCAGCTGTAAAGCAGATCTGCTGAGCGAGACAATGTTCTTTTCCATGACCACTGTCGACAGCCTCGGCAACGAAAGCGTCAAGTCAAACATCCTCACTTATGTCCCCCCTCTTCCGACCATATCATATCGCTTCGGCTGGGATCCGACTCTTGAGACCGGAATAACCGCCCACCGATTTTTCATAAACGACCAGTTCTTCTGCCAGTCGGCCAATCCTGCCGAAACATCCCTCATCTGTAAAGCGGATCTGCTGAGTGAGATGATGTATTTTTCCATGACCGCTCTCGACAGCCTCGGCTACGAAAGTGTAAAATCGAACATCATTCCATTCGATCCTGCCGAAATGGCTGTTTCACCAGCCGGCTCGTCAGCGACCTTAAGGTGGGCGTACGATCCGGCCGACACTACGGTTTCCGGCTACAAAATATATCAAAACGATATACTTATCGGGCAGATCGCCGACCCGAACGTAAGCGAATATACCAGTTACGGCCCCCTTGATTCGACCAATGTATTCGAAGTGACTGCCTATGACAGCAGCGGTCTCGAGACCAAAGTCGCCAGCACCGTCACCTACCCGGCAGGCACGACGACCGGCACCCTGACTGCAGTAATTATTACCAACAGTCAGAAGGGTGAAACGCCTCTGGCAGTCAACTTCGACGGCGGCGCATCCTCCGGACCCGTCAGCAGTTATACCTGGTCTTTCGGCGATGGCGATGCAGCAAACGGAGCAGTCGCCTCGCATACATATCAATTCGCCGGAACCTATACAGCCACCCTCAAAGTTGCCGATACCGCAGGATCGTCACAATCCACAAGCATCACCATCAGCGGCACCGCATCGACATCGGACCCCACCCCCGGCAGCGCTCCAGTTGCCGTCATCTCTTCGTCAAGCGCTGTAGGAACTGCGCCATTTACCGTCATTTTCGACGGCCTCGGGTCGACTTCTTCATCCCCGCCACTTACCTATTCGTGGGATTTTGGCGACAGTTCGATTGCCGAGGGCAGTTCTGTCGCCCATACATATACTCTCGCAGGCACCTATTCCTCCAGCCTTACCGTCCGTGACAGCACCGGCCGAACCGACCAGGTCAGCACTCCGGTCATCATAAGTTCCGCCCCGGTGCAGACGACAAACCAGCTGCCGAAGTCCTCTTTCACGGCAACACCTGGCTCCGGCGCCTCGCCCCTCACGGTGACCTTCGATGGTTCTGGATCGAGCGATGCCGACGGTTCGATAAAAAGCTATCAGTGGAGTTTTGGCGACGGAACGACCGCAGCCGGGATTTCGGCACAACATACATTTACCGATATTGCCAATTACACCGTAACCCTTCAAGTAACCGACGATAAGGACGGATCCGCCGCGTCGAGCCAGGTCGTTTCAGCCCGCGCCGCCGACGCAGTCGAATTCTACTTTGAACTCTGGGAGATCCAGGTCGACCATAACTGGACCAGGTTTAACTTCCACCAGCCGTTCACCGACCCGGTGGTTGTGACAGGCCCCCCGAGCTTTAATGAATCCGATCCGACAACTGTCAGAGTCAGAAATATCGACCCCACCGGCTGCGAAATCCGACTCCAGGAGTGGGAATACCCGGACGGCGTTCATGCCCCTGAAACCCTTACTTTTCTCGTTATGGAAAAAGGTGCTCACATCATCGACAACGGCAGTAAAATAGAAGCAGGGACATTTATCGGAGCGACCTCATTCAAAAAGATCGATCTGCAGAACAACTATATCAGTCCCCCGGTCATTCTCTTCCAGGTAATAACCGATAATGAGGTGGATGCAGTTGCCGGCCGACTGCGCAATACCACCACCAGTTCCTTTGAGCATACGATGCAGGAGCGCGAAAACACCCCAACCGCCCACGGTGCCGAAACAATCGGCTATATTGCCATGGAACCTGGATCAGGTGCAATGTCAGGTCTGCCTTACGAAGCGGATTTCACCGCACAGACGGTCACCGACAGCTGGTCCGACCTTGCCTTCCGCACGGCTTTTCCCGACCAGCCGCTTCTGGTTGCCGGCATGCAGACACATATTGAAAGCGACCCGGCGGTATTGCGCAGCCGGAATACCGCCGAAAACACCTATCAGATCAAAATCGAGGAAGAACGTTCCGCAGACGAAGAAACCAAACACGCAGCGGAAGTCGTCGGTTATCTCGCCATCGGAAACGAGGCGCAGCCGCCGGAGTCGGGCGCACCCATATCCTGGATGAAAAAAATCACCTTCACCTGGGAAATCGAGAACAGCTCAGCCGTCATCGGTTACAGGTTCCATGTCAACGACAGCATCCTGTGCGAAAGCACAAATCCTGCCGACAGGCAGTCAGCCTGCGAGACAGCGCTTCTTAACCAAACCATGAATTTCACCATGACCTCAGTGCTGCTCGACGGCTCGGAGAGCGAACCTGCCGCCGTTCTCAGTATCAGCCCGGAAGACTATCCGGATTTATTTGGCATACGCCTTGTCACGTATATCTGGGAATACGACACCGCGCTGGAAAGCGGCATCAGCGGGTTCGGCTTGTATATCAACGATAACCTTTTTTGCGAAACAATGAACCCAGAAGACAGGCAACTGACATGCAAGACACAACTCGACTCAAGCGCCAATGCATTTACAGTACGTGTGAGAGGAGTAGACGGCGCCGAATCCGGCGCCTCCAACAGCCTCGAATTCGTCCCCTAGCGGTATGATGCATTCCTTAAAGGTAGAGGACATAGCCGAATATTCTCATCTCAATCCGATAATTCCGATCATGCATAAAAAACCAGTATTACCAGCAACCACATGGAGGACGAAGATGGTTCCAAATACACTTCCGGCAGCAGAAAATAACAGACCTCCAGGCAACTCTCTTCTGAAGCTCACCTTTTACCTGGCCATTTTGTTTCTAAGCAGCGCAGCATTAAACGGTAATGCAGCGACAGCCCCCCCCGGTTACCTTAAATCGGTTGCCATTACCGACGCCGCCGGCACCAATGCCCCGCCCACGGCGGTCATCTCTTACAGCAATGCCGGCGACCTGTATACTTTTGACGCCTCTCAATCCTCGGATACCGATGGTTCCATAGTTTCATATAAATGGAAATTCGGCACCGATGCTTTGGTGGAGGGCATGCAATCGAGCTATAAGGTTGTTGCCAGTCCTACTCTGGTAACCCTGACGGTGACCGACAGCAAGGGCGGCGTGGCGATAACCCAGACGGAAATCACTTCCATGGCGCCGTTCGAAACAATTGTCGATGACGCAGACACCGCCGCTTTCAAAACATCCGGCAGCTGGACTCAGGCAACGCATGCTGCAGGTTATTACGGCGTAGGGTATAAATCGATACCGGCAGGCACAGGCAGTTCGACAGCGACATGGACACTCACCCTGCCAACCAGCGGTACCTATCAAGTATTTTGTTACTATACAGCCTCCAGCAACAGGGCCTCCAATGCCCCTTACATTCTAAAAAACAACGGGGAGGAAATTGCCCGCGTTGCAGTAAACCAGGAGATCAACGGCAGGATTTTTTTTCCTATCGGCTCTTATGCCCTCACCAAGGGAACGCTTGAGATTATCCTGACGGATGGCGGTAACGAGTACGCTATTGCCGATGCGGTAAAAATAGCATATGTCCCTTAAGCAGAAAAAAAAATCAGAACATTTGAATTGCGCAGCGATTTTTTATGACATGGAGATCACTTCGATGCTCAACTCCCACACATGGTCTCCCGGCATCGGTGACCCAACTCTCATCGGCTGGGCCACGTTTGGTGCGTATCTCTTTACCGCTCTTCTCTGTTTTCATGCCTCAGAAAGATGTCGTCAGCCGTCAAGAGCAATCCCCTCCGGCAGCCACCTAACATTTGCCCGCAGGCTTTGGCTTTCGCTGTTCCTGGCCTTCCTGTTTCTCGGAATAAATAAACAATTGGACCTGCAATCACTGCTGACCCAAACAGGAAGACACATTGCCCACCAGTTCGGCTGGTTTGCCGAGCGCCGCAAATTCCAGGCCGTCTTTGTTGCCGGCCTGGGACTCTTTTCAATCTCCATGCTTTTAATGTTCGCGGCAGTATTCAGGTTTTCAGCCAAGGCGGAACGGTTTGCCCTGGTGGGAGCTGCGGCGATACTCGGCTATGTGCTCATCCGAGCCTCGACTATTCATCACTGCAATACATTTCTTTCCGGCCAACTCATCGGCAAGCAGCTCATCTGGATTCTTGAAATATGCGGAATAGGACTTGTCTCCTTCGCAGCCCTGCTGAGGAGTCAACAACGTAATATGCATAATCGTGGCGGCACTCTCACACCCTTGAGTGGAGGATATACATCGAACAGATGAAAATATCCTATGATGTCGTGAACTGATTATAAAATAATTCTCAACTCTCTTATCAATCACAAACGGGTACGTGCATGCTATTCACACATAAGATCCTCCTGCCGATTTCGATTTTGCTGATCCACACGCTTTCTGTCAGCAGCCAAGCAGGTTGCGATTGTCGATCAACCGATTCCGCTACCCCCTGTACCGGTCAGTCTATTTACATGTCGGTTCCGGCGGGCACCCCCAACGGCGGGACGGCTGTAAACTCCGAATACACGTGGAACTTCAACTCCAGCGGAGACAACGCACGTTGCGGACAATTCGCCAATGGAGATTATTGGCTCGCCCCGGCAGAAGGAAAAACTACTGTGACGATAACCGGTATAACCAGCAACGGGACAGTAAGGGCTGATGCCAATCCCACGGTTGAATCGATGGGCTTGCTCGCAGGAACGAGAAATTATGGAAATTACAGCAGCAATGAAAATATCATCCCAAATCTTCCGGTTTCTTATTCTGCCGTTACATCCATCGTAGCCGCAGTCCAGCGCAACGAGGGAATCGAAGGCGGGTGCGGCACCGCAGCAATAACCGGTCAATGTATTGATTCATATCATGTCGTCACCATCCTGCCATCCGTTCCCGCCAAATCGGGATCGGCCATGATCCGACCGAATATAACAGGAAACTCAAAGAAACTCATCAGCCTTGCCGACTTCGATCTGACAAGACTGCCGAGTAAATCATTTTTGAACGGAACCGATGCAACAGGTCTTGAAATTATCAGGCGAAGGTGGTCACACAGTACCGAAATTTTCGGACTTCATAATTCTGCCGGAACTTCGGCCGGATATTGCTCAGAAGGAGGGCGGGCTTATCGGGCACATATTCTTATTGATGACTATGGGGCCGGGACTGCTGCAGCATGGTATAACGATTTGATGATTCTTTTTTCAGACGATCACACAATTGAAGAAAAGCAGCCGGCTTTAACCGCCATGCTTGCCTATGGCCTTGACCTGTATCATGCAATGTATGACGCCCCGCCTGATACAGAGCGTTATTGGGGGACAGGGGCGACCCAACATCCAGGAAAATTCATGCCGCCCGTTTTGCTTGCGGCTCTCATGATCGACCCTGAATATGCCGCTTCACTCAAGACAGCATCATCGCATATTCACGACACCCTCTATACCGGGCCGCTTGAGTTGGCTCAGGTGCATGAAGGAATTAACGGCCCCGTGTGGGGAGATATACCTGCACTGGGTGGTGTAAATTTTCAGGGGTCGTATTGGGCCAATCTTCTGAAATCGCAGTGCTACGACGGTGCCATCGGCACATGTAACGCAGCCATCGGGTCGAAGAATATGTTTGATCCTTATGGTTATATTGACGGCCCGCCCAACAAACCGGGCACAAGTTATTTGGGTTCATCTCTTGGGGTGCAGCGTTCAATGGTGGCGACAATGTTTCTGATGCCGGAGGTATGTGAAATTGTCAACTATGACCAATTGGCAGAGTATGTCGACAGGATAATGAATTATGGAGTCAAAACGGCTGATGATCCATGCGTGACCCCCGACAGCAGGGAGGACTTTGTCAACTGCGACCCTTACAGAAACACGGCCTGCCTTTACTACGGAAAAACCTGGGGATCGTTGACCCCCAGCGACAAACAATCGGCATGTATAACCACGCCAACCCCGCCTTATACCAAAGCCGGCCGTTTTCTATCTATCGACGGGAATAAAATCGCGGCGGTATACACCAGCGGCCAAATAGAATCAAACTGGATAACCATACGGGGTACCAATTCATCCTGTCATGCTCCGGATTCATCCGATCGCTGGGTACCTGCGCCGAGTGGTTTCAACCTTTCACAATAAGAGAGCGGTAGATTGCATCAAGCCTTGTCATTTTCCTCTCCCAATTGAAATGAAGCGATGCATGGAGCAGGGCTGCCTGGCCCATCTTTTGCCGTAGTTCATCATTTTCAACGAGCAGATCCAGCCCAGCCGCTATGCGCTTTGCATATTCATCACTCTCATCGGGAGGTATTTTCAAGCCGCAGGCGTCACTTACCATGTAAGCCGGACCGCCGTAATCACAGGTGACACATGGCAACCCATGCGACATGGCCTCGAGCAAAACCCCGCCGGTAGGTTCTCGAAAACTCGGGAAAACAAAAATATCGGCATTGCTGTAAGCCTGTTCAACCTGCTCGTTGTCGCACCATCCCCGACACCTGATTGTCTCGTTTAATTGAAGTTTTTCTATTAAAATCCGGCATTGCTTCAAGTCGTCGCCATCGCCGATTATGGTAAATGAGACCAGGTGCTTTGTCTCCATGTAAGAAACGGCGCGGATAGCGTCCTGCACTCCTTTCGTTCTGATGACCCTTCCTACAAAGAGGAGTTGAATTTTCCCCTGCTTCGTACGTGGTCTTTTCGCTGACTCCTGATCGGGGAATGTATCAACACCATGCTCGATCTCGATCTCGAACCGTCGAACCGGCAGAGGCTTTAAAAGTTCTGCGACATAGGGAGCCGCCACCAGGACACAATCGGTCCGGCGGTATGAGATGTTCAAGGTGCGGTCGTGCTTTTTCCTCCAATTATCGGTTATTCTAAGAAATTTGTAAGGATGAAATATTTCATGGACTTCACTGCGGAAGGACTCAGGGGTCGGCAATCCCCCGGCCAATGGCCCCCTGACGAGCGGCGGACCGAGTCCACCTGCGGGCGAAGGGTATCGCCATGCGAAGGGATTGAGATGATGAATTATATCGAATGTATTCTCCTGGATGAGTTGCTTGATAAGTTTTCTAGCTTTTCTGAAATACAAAAAATAACCGGGCTTGGCGATAGCCCTGAAACGCTCGAGTTTTTCCGGCACACGGATATCGCACCACTCGATAACGGGTATATCGGGAAATTGCTCTTTTACGCAGCCAAACCTGTCCGGACGACTTACCGAAAACAAAACGACATCATGCCGTTTCGCGATTTCACGAACCCACAGATAGGCAATCCGTGGTTCACTCACATCGTCGCGGTCACAGGCCCAGGTTATTAAAAGTATCTTCATTATTCCTTTAAGCAGGCCAGCAGGCCCGATATGCCCCAACAACCTTGATGAAATGCCGGGCACGCGGCTGGCTTGGCGGATGGACAAGGGCAAAGATCGACCAGGCGCCCGCTCTTGTCAAATTGAAAAACATGAGAATCATATATGCGAACATCCCGGCGAAGAGCCCCCCGTATTTGCGATGCAACCTGACTGTCGCAGCGGTAAGAAGAACATCACGCCGATAATTCAGTTTTTTAACGCTTCCTCCTCCATGGTGGATAATTCTGCCAACCGGAGAAAAAACCACCTTCCAGCCCGCTTCCCTTATTCTCCTGCACCAGTCGGTCTCTTCGGCAAAAAAGAAAAACCTCTCGTCAAAGGATCCGACAGTCTCAAGGAGTTCCCGGCGAACCATAAGGTAACAGCCGCTGACAACCTCCACCTCCCGTTCGTCATCCCTCCGCCACGCCCGCATGAGGTAACGATCGAGAAATGACAGGCCGGGGATTCTGTCTAGTGCGAGAGTCATGATCAAGAGACGAACCAGGGTCGGATATCCTGAGCAGGTATGCTGGATGGTTCGATCCGGGTTAAGAACCTGGCATCCCATTGCACCAGCCCGACTGTTATGCTGCAGATAGTCGACTGAGGCCCTCAGCACACCGTCCAGTACGACCGTGTCTGAATTCAGGAGCAGGATATACTTTCCGCCGCATAAGGCAAATCCCTGGTTATTGGCGGAGGCAAATCCTCTGTTTTCAGGGTTTTCGATCAGTAGAATGTCAGGAAACACCTTCTTGATCATGGCGGCAGAGCCATCCTCGGAATTGTTGTCGACTACGACAACCTCCACAGTCAATCCGGCTCTATTGTCCACAACCGAGGCAAGGCATTCCCTGGTCATCTCCAGGGTATTATACGAGACGACAACAATACTGAGATCATATTGCAAGAGAGCGCCTGACTGTTCCATAACGTTGACAGGAGATGGCTGAATACTGTTCATGCTGGAAATTGCCGGCATGTTTCAATTTCCAGGAAGAAAATCACGAATCGATTTCATGAGCAGCGGCGAAGGATCGATATTTCTTTCCGTCTCTTGACTCTTGCCGATGGCTTCCATGTCGGCAAGCTTCTGCCGGAGTTCGTCTTCGTCAAAGGCCACAGCGACATAATGCAGCGCAAGGAAACGGCTGGCCGTGGCGATCTGATGATCGTTGCGATGCTCGCCAAGAGCCGCTCTGCGCGGCATGACGATGATCGGCGTTGCCGTCTCCAGTGCGGAGATTATTGTACCCATTCCCGCATGGGCGACGACGAGTTGCGCCTCCTGCAGTCTTTGCCTGAATTCGCCCTGCTCCAGAAATTCCTTATATTCAATATGACTGGGGCGATAGGCAGACCGCCCGATCTGGGCGAAAACTTTCTGCTGCCTCTGACCCGCCCACCGGTCCATGGCACGGATTAACCTGTCAAACGGCAGCTGCTCACCGACTGTTACAAAGATCACAGGACTGCCCCCCTGTACAGCGGACCTTCAGGTGTGGCGAGGTGCTCCCATTGGGTAAACCAGAGATCGGCATACCTGCCGGCCATTCGACCGGACATGGAAAGCTGGTCGACATTGGCAATGCTGTCGAGCCAGATGGTCTTTGCGCCCAATTTTTTCCCGAACAGCAGGGCGAAAAACCCGGGCGCAGCGCCGGTCGATACCACGATATCCGGCCGGACCGTCAGGACATGTTTCAACATCACCAACGCAAGCCAGAGAGTCTTCAGCTTGTTCCAGCGACTCGCGTCAGGAACAACGAGAAACCTGGCCGAATCGACTGTAGAACGATACCGCTCTTCGGTAGTAACATAGATTTTTTCCATCCCCTCGAAGGCCGGATTCAAACGATTCAACTGAACCCAGTGACCACCGGAGGAAGCGACAAGCATTATTTTTTTTTTCATTAAACCATTTCTCCATTTTTTTTATTTTTTTGCCTGACTGCCGAATCGCGGCTGCTCTCGTCTCTTTCCCAGGTAGTATTACCTTCCCCGCCGGAATGAAATCTGGCCAGAATTCTCGCAGCCATATTGACATAGAAATAAACTGCAATTTTCGGCCAGAGAGATATCGACTTCGCCAGAGGCAACAGCGCCTTGCCATACGATTTTTCTTCATTTTTCATCATTTCGGGAAATTTTTTCGCCAGTTGGTATCGTCCCCTCCTGCTCCTGGTCTTGATTGCAATCAATCCGCCAAGATCTTCCGGTGCCCGTACCGTTGACCAGCTGTTTTCTGCCAGAAGCCGCTCGTGCGGTCGAAACAATGCCCTGATGTAGCCATCGTCGGCGATCACGTCCGGAAAAGAGTCGAATCGCCGTCGCCCTTGTTCCGACAACGCGTATACGCCTGAGCCGATCATGCCTTCCCGGACGTACGGCAGTTGCTGCCAGAGTTCATAATAGCTCCTGACAGCCCATGAGGCATCGTGGTACTCCATACGCATTGCCGGCGCTGCGGCAAGCTGTGGTCCTTGGCGCAGCGCCCGGGAAATCATGTTAACGCTGTCAAGGGAAAGGACGACATCCGCATCCTGATAGATGCGGGGGAACCATTTGGCCGCATTGTCACCCAGATTAAGGGCTCTGGCTTTTGACGCCACCGGTGTTTCAAGACAGATTATCGATGCATGGACAGCGGCAGCAGCACCCGCCGTATTATCGATGCAGCCATTGCATACCACGACAACCTCGATGGAGCCGTCGGCGATACCCGGAAGAAGAGCAGTCAAGGTCGCGGCGACGACTTTCTCTTCGTTATGGGCAGGAATGATGATCGAAACAGGCATATAAAATCTCAGTATTTTAAGGAGTAAGTCCTGCCTCAGTCTTGTCCTGAGCAACCAGCCAGGCCCCACTGCCCAGCAAGAAGAAAAACCACACATAGAGACTGTTCCAGAAATGTACCGTGCAACCGGCGATGATCAGGCCGATCATGGAAAAAGCCCACCCGGTCCGCATCAGTTTGGCGGGTTCAGTCAGATTCGCCTGCTGTTTGACGGCATACATCAACGCCAATACCCCGCCAGCCAGCAGCAAGAAGGAGGGAAAGCCATAACGAACCATGTTGACAAGCCAGAAATTGTCCATGCTGGTGCTGTGCATCCAGGAGGGCCGAACCCAGTCGGCAAAACCTATTCCAATCCACGGATGCTCGGCGACATTATGTTTCGTCCCCCATTCCCAGATAATGAGTCGATTGTAGGCAGTTTCAGCACTGAAGGTCAACCGGTGCAGGATGACTTTCATGGGGGTTCGGTTGGATAGCAGATCGATAAAGCAATAGATAAACACCAGCAGAAATGAAAAAATCCGCCACTTTGACTGCATACCTTTTGTTAATCTATTCCAGACAGCCAATATGATCTGAACGAACACAGAAGCCAGGGCTCCGCTGGAAACGGACATAAAAGCCGCGACAATAACCCAGGCCGCCCTCAATTTCTGCGACCCTTTCCCGAGAATATTCAGGCCAGTGACGTGTAAGGCCAACGATACCGCACTGGCACAGAACATCCCGTACACAATGGGATGATCAAACGGCCCGAAGGCTCGGGTTAATCCCAGCCGGCCGCCGATATGCCCGACGTCGGGGCGAAGGATATTTATGCCGGTCCATGCCTCCGGGATAGTGACAAAAGACAGGCAAATAATGATGAGAATGAAAAATTTGACAAATCTGCCGAACTCCAATTCATTTCTGATAAAGGAGCGGGCAAACAGATAGCCACCAAACGATTCCACCACTAGAATTCCGCCGGACTTGAGGCCACTGGATAACCCGTTATGTATGGAAAGCGCCATGATGACCCAGCAGGAATAACCCAGAAGCAGCCAATCCGTGGGCAGTGTTCGCCCGCATTGGCCTGTGAATACCCTTACAAAGCATGGTAGAAAGAACAGCAGCAAGACCAGGCGGTATACCGTGAGACGATATTCCCCAAAGTTAAAAGACGCTTCTGTTGGAATAAGCAGCGCCAGCAGAAATAATGTGATCTGCCAGGGAAGATCATTAATGCGGATGGCCTCCTGCCCAGCGAAATCCTGAGTGCTGGCAACTCTTTCTTTTCGCATCATCTTACCTTAACGGCAGAGCTATCCGTTGTTTAATATTCTTAGAATAGATACGTCGTACAGTACCCAGGATGGATTGAACTTTTTCTCTATATGTCAGATGGGTTCTCCACGACGAAAAGCATTGAAACCCCTGATATGCCGGCCGGGGAGCCCGCAGCAGCTTAAGCGCCGCCATCTGCCCCCACAGCCTGGCGCGAGCCTTCAGCAAATTCTTCTGGGATGACGGCAGCAGGCCGGCATCGGCCTTTTCCGCTACAAGGTATCCCGTCGAAATCGCCCTTTCGATAATCCGCTGCCCCTTTAAGGTTCGGGCGAGAATCAACGACTGGCCATCGGCGCCTTCTTCTATTGCTCTGTACCAAGGATCGCCTGTCGAAATATCCGCAGATTCACCGGTATGGTCGGCGCAGATATAACAACGCCATTGCCGGTATTTTTGCAGGATATCGCCCCACGACTGACGATAGGTCAACTCCCGACATGCCGGGCCCGGACCTGCAGTTTTTACTGCCGTGGTTTTTCCAGGCCAACCGCAACCCCGGTAACGAAGGCTAATCAGATCGCCCGGAGAATCGACATCCATCTGCCGGAGCATTTCCAGCGTACCGTTGGTAGAGGGAGTACCGGCACAAAAGCAAGCCATGACCAGGCCAGCCTTAACATCCAGGTCAGGCTTCAGTCGTCGTACATTCTGCAGAGCGGCAACATCACAAGGCTTGCCGATAAAAACACAGGGAGCAGGTGCGCTTTCAACCTGATGTAAACCTTCGCAAGGACTTGCAGGAGAATACCGGGAACCGGCGGCATCCAGGATTTGCCCGCGAGTCCGGCTCATGACCGTTTTATTCAGGTACGGTGTTATCTTGTCTGCTGCGGTGTGCAAAACTCCATGCATACCTTCATGCTCCAGACAGTAAAGGGAAATGGCGCTCAATACCCCGCCGCTCGAACCGTTAAAACGAATTTCCGGATCGGCGGCATATCCCTCCCAGATGTCCAGGATCGGCCCCCACTCTCGCACCAACGAGCCAATCACCCCCTGCCGTTGCCATATTTCCGAAGCACGCGACATTGCCCTTCCAGGGCACTGGTTGAGTGCTAATTGACCATTCCTTGAGTGTCCTCCAGCCTCGGTAAATCGAGGCCGACGCCCAAAAGCCGGCACATCGGCCATCACAATATTTTCCGAGTCGAGATACGCGCATAGCCCGCAACCGCAGCACAGCTGATACTCGACAACCTGTCTTAAACTTGTAACTTTCACTCCACACTCCCCTTCATCGCCAGAAAGCAGGTAATACTTCCTGATTGTCACTCAATGCCGCCGGCTCGTGTATGCCATCGAACATATGGAAAAGCAGATTTTTTAACTCAGGCACAGTTTTCGCCAGCACAGCACGCAATTCTTCCCGACGCCGATACGTAGTCATGATCCCGTGCATCACCTGGTCGTTGGTGAGTGTACGCAGGTCGAGAACACAGTCCGCGACCCCTGCCGTTGCGAATACTCCGGCAAACTTACTGCTGTAAGCCATGGCGACCGCCGGGATGCCCTGTGAAAGGGCAGCAATGGTCGCATGCATCCGTGCTCCCAGGAAAAAATCGCAGAGACCGATGACGTATTTCGTTTCGTTTTGATCATACCCCCTCTCCAGGACAATAACTTTGCTCTGGAACTCCGGGGGCAAACCCTGCAAGGCATGCTGTGCCGCAACAAGGTCATCCTCCACAGCAAAATCGGAATCAGGAAGCACATGGGGCACCAGCAATACCTGTACATTGGCCTGCCCGGCAAAAAGAGAGATAATCTCCCTGACCAGCTCGGGATAATTGCACGCCAGGCCAAACATATTGTCACGGGTATAGCCGCCGTGATACAGCAGGCCGCTGATGTTCAGGCCGATCAGGCGCTGGCCGGTAGCCTTCAATTGTTCGAGGCGGGCGATATGGGCGGTGACCGGTCTCACCGGCTCCATGATAAAGGCCACATCCGGACAGAGTTTCACCTTGCGCGACGGGCCGATCAGTTTTTCAACCACCGCTATCCCTTCCTGATCCCGGGAATAGATCGTTGCAGTTCTTTCGAGGATTGTGCGGGCCAGGCGCCGGGCAAGAGCAGTCTTGAACGGACCGTACGTCTGCGGCAGAAGGATGAACGGTTTGCCGGTCATCTGGCAGGTACGTTTCAAAAGGTATCCCCGGAATAACCTGGAAAGACCATAGATATCGCTGAAACTGTCTCCACCGGTAATGTCGCACACCAAGGTGCAGCGCAAGAGTTCGCCCAGGGTGGAGTTGTTGCCGGCCAGTCTGAGTCTCGGCAGGCGAAACAGCCGGCATAAAGCCACTGCCAGCCACAACCTCGCAATATGATGGGATGCCAGCAGGTTGGCGCAATATCGTACCGGCCAGGTCAAAAGCGCTTCATCTCGACCATCCATCCGGATTTCCGCTAACCCTGGATTTCGGCTCACCCCGACCAGAACTATCCTGGCGCCGGGCCATCGAGTCCTGATAATTTTTATGCTCGACCAGGCCAGAGCACTGACCCCCAGATTACCGGTGACAAACGATGCGCCAAGAATAACAATCGATATCTGCGGTGACGACAAAGGTTTATTCATAACCAAGTTCCCTGGCTTTTGTGGTCGGGTCCGCCAGCCGCTCATGGATGTTTCTGTTGGTCGCTCTAAAAATCTGGCCGATGCGCCTTTTCAAGAGCGGCCAGCCGAACCGCGTCATCCTGGTACAGCAGGTCTGGATCGGCAGACTGTTCGCCCATTTGCCGCACAGATAGGAGTAACATTGCGCGAAATCCTCATTCAGGCGCACAATCGGCAGACTGTTGTGAATGACCGGGGCATGGATGATGTAGGCCCCCATGCCCATGTGTAAGGCCTCCTGGACAATATCCGTCCCGTAGAGATGCCAGCCTTGAAGCTTGTCGTCAAAGTGCAGGCCCGAACTCTTTTTCACCACCAGAATCAATTCATCGAGAGACACTGCCGGTTCAGGCTGCTGGACGGAATTACCGACCTCCCGCCCCAGGCCGGTGGACCAGGAACATCCTTTCACCGCACCGAGGCTATCCACCCCAACCACCCCTAACACGGCCCATGCAGGATCTTTCCGGTCGAGCACTGCCACCGCAGCGAGCAACTGCCGATGCCAGCCGGCAGGAATGTACACATCCTGGTGGACAAAAATTAAAATCTCCCCGGTTGCTCTTGCAGTGCCATAGTTATACGCCTGGCTTGCCGCGCTGAATCCTCTGGCGGTAATAAACTGCACCCCGTCTGCAGAGAGCAACGGCGAACGAAACAGATTGGATTCCGAAACCACGCGGTCGTTGACAGCTGCTATGACTGTAATATTATTTACTGAAATCATTGTTGATAGTATACCGAACGTCGGAACCCGCTTTTTGCATTTCTTCTTTGTTCGAGCAAGTTGATTCCTACCGAACCGGAAAGCCCGATCAGGAATTTTAAAATCTTGCCCAAAGATGGTTTTGTCTGAAAAGAAATGAGGAAACATCGCCTCGCTTTGCCTGGGAGTTTCATTCGATGATAGACCAGACCTAGATCAAACCAGGAGCTGCTGAGCTTTTCCTGCACAAATACACGTTGTTTTGCTTGAAGTTGCTCATTTAAAAGTTTTTGAAAAATTTTGATCAGACTCTTATAGTTTTTGACCCTGTCATTCAACGCCTGAATACTCAGGTTGATATCTGTGTGTTCATCCCTGCGATAAGCTCTTGCTAAAACAGCTGGATTGACGGTGAATCCGCCAATCAGGGAGAGGCGAAAAAACAGGTCTATATCCTCATATATGGAGAGTTCCTCATCAAACAGCCCAGCCGCAAAGATCGCATCTCGTCTTGCCAAAACGGTCGAAGTGAATGCATAGGATGTGCACAGCGGTTCCTGGATAAATTCAACCTGATGAGAGACAAAATCCCGGCATGTTTTCAAGAAGTCTATCGAAGGCATTCCATTATGTCCCTCAAATGAGATGTTTGCACAACTCAGCACAGCATCAGGATATTGCGACACATCCTTAACTTGCTGCGCCAATTTGCCGGGCAACCATTCATCATCCGAATCCAGAAATGCAATCCATTTCCCTTTTGCGGCTCTTAATCCTGAATTTCGTGCTGCACTCACCCCTTTATTGTCCTGGAAAAAATATGCTATTTTTGACAGATAAGGTTGCAGCGCTTCTTTGGTATTATCCGTGGAACCATCATCGACAACAATAATTTCGTAATCGGTGAAAGTCTGCGATATCACACTCAAGATCGCATCACACACGCAATGGGAGCGGTTATAGCTGGGAATAATGACGGAAATAAGCGGCGAATCATATGTCACTTTTATCATTCTCCTCTCTATTTACCTTCAAATATTCTGCATGAATATTAATCATTGATCATATGAGAGCATCTTCAAGATATTTAATCCCAGTTTCACGAAACTCTTTGATATTTGTCTCTACACCGCTCCAATCTATTTTTTCCTGACACAATTTTTCAACACGGTATTGATCAAATTCTGTAACCGATCGATTACTTAAACCAACCACTTCCAGCAGCGTTTCAATCCGGTTATTCATTCCAGAAGACAGGCCTTTTCGAAGTATGGTGATAAATGGCCGATGGTATAATAAGGCAAAAACAGTTCCATGAAATGAATTGGTTACGATGAAATCCGAATTATGTAATTTATAAAGCCATTGCGCTGGATTCAAGTACTTCCTTCGAAAAATATTATATATTACCGAAACAGAATAAGAGTCATACAATTCAAGCCCGAACCAGGAACAGACGGTTTTGTTAATTGCTGTTGCTGCCGATGGAAGCGAACGGCGAGTCTGAAGCTGATAGGAAAAAAGATAAGGTTTGAGTGACTGCTGGTGCTTCTGTTCAATTTTCACAAAGTCTTTAGGTTCTATAAGTAAAGTCGGGTCAGGCACCCAAACGGCATTGAGTCTTCCAAGTTTTTCCATAAGATGAAGACCGTTTTTCTCACGCACGCTTACCGCATCGAAATGCTTTGCATAAGCCGTATATCTGCGAACTGCATCGTCGCCAAGATGAGTGACGCCAAAACTGGGCGCATACGCAACTCGCCGCACGCCGTTGTTATTAAAATCGAGCCAGAATGCTCGCTCGTCTTTTTCTTTGTTGAAAAAATTCGGATTCCATACCTGATCGCTGCCGCAGATATACATATCGGCCTCTGGAGGAACGGCATATAATTGCTCATAACTTAAAAACCTGACATCACCGACATTTAAATATTTATTCTGAAAGGGGATAAAAGGCCTGTACCTGAACTGTTTATCCACCTTTTCGAAGGTATTTGCAGGAGAACGGCCAATCCATCCCAACAATCCTTTCCTGGGCTGCTCTCCATACAGGTAGTTGATGAAAAACGGTTCGTGCCCCATTTTCTCCAACTGGGTCTGCAGCGCGTATGCCTGAAGCGCAGCTCCGTGATTGGGGGCAGCGTGGAATGTCATTATGCCGATTTTCATATATGCTGCTCCTGTCGCCGAGTCGACCTTATCAGTTTTCCCAGCCTTTTCGACAACCTTTGCCTCAGCGACTTTAAAAGGCGTTGATGAAAAGCAGGTCTGCTTAGCCGGTACTTGCGGATAAGCGCCTTGAAAGCCATGGCCTCAAGGTCGTGATAGAACTCACTACGTTCCGGTGGGCGGAGAGCCGGGCGGACCAGCATCGGGTTGCCCGCTATGGCCGTATCGATATCGGCACCGCCCAGAAAAAGCCTGGTCCCACAATCATCTAGCCATTCCTTACCCTTAGGGGTATTCACAAGGACCAGGGAGGTACCTTTGTCGTCCCGGTCATATTCCGGATATTTTTTTGCCACACCCCAGAAATCGGCAAGAGTTACATCGCCGGGGCGGTTCAGCCCCTTGAAAGGGCAGGCGTGACAGGACGGACGCAATGCCAATCTTTTTATGAAAGCAAGATAATAGGCGCTCTGCTGCGTGTACTCACTCCTTCCATCAAGATAGCTGTGGATCATGCCGGGTTTTTTCCATCCTGACGTCTTGTCTCGAAAGCCACATGATGCTATTGAGGATTCCAGCTGTGCGTTTTTCCAATCGATGTATTTATCAAAAAGCAGAGAGGAAGGCACCCCCATGCAAACCAGGTCGCAACAGTAAAACCTCTCATATGGTTTTTGTAAGAAAGAACGGATTCCCGCGATCTGGCATGGCGTTCCCGAAAAAAGAACCGATCGACCCTGCTGAAGCAGATGTTCGATCTTTTCGTAGATTTCCGGGGAAATTTCACTCTGGACATATTTGGAACCACGTAGCCGGTGCAGTTCCACGGTTGTTGTGATGATGCAGTGCCGAACACGTAATCGGTCGTCGAAGGCAGCTCCGGCAACAGCACCGCCTTTCTCAAGGATATTCTCAGCAAGGGCGGTGAAAACGCCACCGGAAGAACTCTTGCGGCGGATGTTTTCATCCAGGTTCCACGCCGCCAGGACCAAGGAAACTTGATGACCTTCCCATCCCGTCTTTCCGCCGTTTTTAAGGATGTGAACGGGACAAACCTTTCTGCACAAGCCGCAATCGGTGCATAAACCTGTATGAATTCCAGGATGGAGGAAACCCTCGGCATCCGCCTCCATGGTGATGGCATCGACCGGACAAATGGCTGCACAGGCTGTACACCCTGTACAGAAGGACTGCTCCTCGCCCAGGGTGTGTTTCGTTGGCGCATTCACCGAATGTTTTTCTCCAGATATCATGACATTCTCAAGCACAGCGTCGATCGGGGCACATTAAAGACCATACCCTTTTGGTGTTTTGGCAAAAAAATGTTCGTTCTCTCCGATCCAGGGCAATGAACCAGGTAAGCACCGAATATGCGATCAGACTGCTCACCGTCACCAATGCAAGTCGCAGAAAACCGGAGGGAAGGAGATGAAATGGCACTGCCGCGGCAAACATCGACACGATTCCTACGCTGCTGCAGGGGATGAGTACGGATTTCAGCCAAAGCAGGATCGGCGCATCGAGGAGATACCGGGCCCAGATCACCCGACCAAACGAGCAAAGGGTCATGGTGATGATGAATGCGATACCGACGCTGGGGGGAGGAAAGCCCAGATGAAGAAACAACCAGACCAGCGGCAAGGTCAGAACCAGGATACCGCCAAGTGTAGCCTGGTATCCTGCTATTCTGCCATGAGCGTTTATCGCCAGCATATATCCTGTGGTTAAACGGTCGATCAGAAATGTGAACAGGATCAGACGGCAGAGTGTTTCCGTATACATTGGCGGGGTGACAAGCCAAAGCTGGAGCACATATTCCATTTCCACCACAAGCGGCACGAGAAAGACCAGAACAAGCAGGGTTCCGAACTTGCTGGCACGAAGCGACAGATCGATCATGCCGGAACGCTCACCACGTCCCTCTCGCGAGGTGATTTCCGGAGAAAACGCCCCGAGCATCGCCCCTGCCAATTGCCCGGTCTGGGCAGATACCTGTTTTGCTATCCCGTAGGAGGCATTTACTTTAGGGCCGAAATATACATTGAGCAGAATAGCCGAACCCTGATCACGGAGAGTTACCCCAAGACTGCCGATCAAGTTCCAGCAGGCGAACGAAAAAATTTCACCGAGCCTTTTTCGATCGAACCATTGCCTGAAGACCAGATTACACTCCTGAAAATTCATTGCAGCCCGGACAACCAGAACGCTGTGAAAAAAGACGAGAATGACGGTTATGCCGAAGGCATATACGAACAGCATATCGCCGGAGGTTGTGGTGAGATACCAGGCAAAAGCAAAGTTGAGAAACGAGTGCATCATGTCCCAGACGGAGAGCTCCGCAATACGCTGTTTCGCCTTGAACATTGCGATAAACGGAATGGAAAACATGCCGGTAAAGAGAGAAATCAAAGAAATATGAAAAACCTGGCGGCAAACAGCGATCCGGTCCGGGGGAACATTGAACATATGGGTAATGAGATAATCGCCGACACTCCACCCAGCCAAGGTCAGCGCGATTGCAAAACAGAGATGGATACTGAGGGCTGCATTGAACCAGCGATTGACTTCATGCGAATCTCCCTGACCTATTGCGTAGGCAAAATGACGGGAAGCGCTGGTGGCCATTACGGTATTGAAAAAGGCGATGAAAATCAGGACGGACCCGACCAGACTGAAAAGCCCGAAGTCTATTTGCCCCAACGAGTTCAGCACCCACCGGCTGCTGAATAATGCCAGACCCGCGCTCAGGAGCGACCGGGTATACACGGCAGTGGTATTGAGAATGAGACGTTGAGAAGTATTCATTGCCATCTGCTTTTCATAGGTTACGGACAATTGTCATAACCTTCACGCAGCCCCTTTTGAATAAAGAACCGCGGGAATGGTTTTGAATAAAATCTTTACATCGAGCCATAACGACCAGTTTTCTATGTACTGAAGATCCAGTTCCAGCCACTTTTCAAATGGCAGATTGCTTCTGCCGGATACCTGCCAGATACAGGTCAGGCCCGGCTGCACGCTGAAACGCTTTCGCTGCATGCCACGGTCGAAAAGATCGACATCACGGACAGACATTGGCCGTGGCCCGACAAGGCTCATCTCGCCCCGAAGCACATTGATCAACTGCGGCAATTCGTCTATGCTGGTTTTTCGCAAAAAGTCGCCGATTCGGGTAATGCGAGGATCGTTCTTTATTTTAAAAATGGGGCCTTCCGCCTCATTCAGATGCTCAATTTCTTGCTGTTTACCTTCAGCATCGACATACATCGATCTGAATTTATACATAGGAAATAGATACTTACGTATTCCAACCCGTTTCTGCACAAAAAAAACCGGACCGGGGGAATCAAGCTTGATCGCGATGGCGACCAAGCAAAAAAGGGGGGCGAGCAGCGGCAGGGCAAGCAAGGTGCACACAAAATCAAATATGCGTTTGACTAAAAGCTGCTGAGGATCCTGAGCAACCGGCTCCATGTTTAACAGGGGAATACCTTTGACTTCGGACAGACTGATGCGAGCCACCTGGACGTTGAAAACATCGGCCATGAACCGCAACCGGATGCCCTCCTGCTCACAGGCCTGTACGATCGGTTCGGCATCTTCGAGCATGGTCCGGGAAATGGCGATAATCACTTCATCGATGACATTATTTTTCAGACAGTCGTGGATACTGTCGATTGTGCCGATAACCGGGATACCAAGCACCGTCATGCCGACACGGGTGGGATCGGGATCGACATAACCAACCACCTTAACACCCCAGACCACTCTTTCCTGCAGGGCCATTACCAGATCCTGGGCACGTCCCCTGGAACCTATAACCAGGACCCGCAGGATCTTCTTACCGCTTTTGATCTGCTCTTTAAAATAGGCAATAGTACCTATGCGAATCGCCAGCAGAATGCAAAACTCCAAAGACGCAAAGAGCCAGATAACAAATCTGCTTACATACTGTATTTCCAGAGAAAAGAGCAGGACCATGAGGATACAGACAGCAACGAAAATTGAACGGAAGATAGACCAGGAATAGCCGATGAGGCTGGCGTTGAGTGGGCTTTTGTAGCCGCCAAAATATGACATCGAGCCATTTATTAAGACGAGAACCAGGGGTATGATAAAAAGATGCGAATTGAAATCAAGAGTTTGATTAGAAGGAATCAGAACATTCCGGGCCCAGAAGGCGATGGCAAAAGCAACAACTGTCGCTATCAAATCGATAAAGAAAATTGTGTTCCCCAGTTCTATTGCTTTGCCTTGTTTCATAACCTACAATTCTCTATTAAGTGTCCGACAGGCCGTCACTGTCTATTTTCTAACTAAAAAGATGGATCTGTCCTCAAGCGGACGCCAAGAATGCTCAATCATCACCGAGTATTATTGAACTCTCCGCGGATTGCTTTGTACATAGCTCTGAAATACCGGGTAAAATGAGGCAATAAAGGCCTTGCCGACATTTCTGGCCTGTTCCACACCCTGGCCGTCTGCAGGAACAATCGGCACCGTAATTCTGACAAACGCCTGTTCTTCACTTTGCCCCATCAACTTGTTGATGACCGCATTGATTTTGTTTTTGTAGACTTTTGCTACCGTCTTATTGTCGGCCTGATACCAGTACAGTACCAATTCTTTCCGATCACCGAGGCTTGCGACCATTTCCGCATAATTGACAGCCTCCTGCCCGACCTCGATATAATGCTCAGTCGGCTGATCAACCGCCCAGCCCTGGCCGGGAAAACAGACAAGCGGCGAGTGTGCCGCCGAAACCTTGTCCAAACCGTTGTAGTAGCCTATATAGAGATCCACATTATCGCGATCCCTCGCATACCTGCTCTGGGTGTAGTCATCAAGTTCAAGGAAAGAAACGGTAGCATCGTCGAGGGGGGTGGTTGCCAGGAGCTTGAAGCCATCGACTGGCCCGAGCACCACCTGCAGTGACATCGGCTTGACAACCCTGACCAACTCCGTCGGCCTGTACACCAAAAAACTCGTCAGTACCAGCAGGGCTGTCAGGTAGACTAGCTGTTTTGTTTTTTTCTTTCCCACAATTCCAAAAACCTCTGAAAAGCAAAGAGCAAGACCAGCCCGAGCACAAAGAGGATCAGTCCGGTAAGGGTGTGCGATAAACCAGCAGAAAGATCGACCTGCAAAAAATAAAACGCCAGCACCAGAACAACCACTCTGACGATGTTTATGGCGATCGCCACAGGGATACTGAACAGCAGCAGCAGAACCGTAGACGATATTCGCGAAAGGGTGAAATAGCCGATGAGAATACTCAAGGTTGTCATCGACAGCAGGGAGCGGATACCGCTGCATGCTTCTATAACCTGGAAAGACATCTTTTCGAGATAAAGGACATTGCCTTCCCTGAACATCGGCACACCGAACAATCGGATAAGTATCTCGCTTACCTCCGAAATCCTCAGCTGCAGCGACGCAGTCAGCGTAGATAAGATCTGGCCTGGAACAGGGATAATCATAAAAAGAAGCAGGATGGGTACTGCCAGCTCTTTCAAAACACCGAAGCCGCCCAGATAGCTGAGGGCAGCAACTATCGAAACTGCGGTTGCCAGGAAAATGAAGGTGGGCACCTCGATCCGCAGGGAGAAAAGATAGAGGAGGACAGCGGCAACGACGAAAATGAGTGCGACAGGCGAGCCGCCGTTGTTTTCGGCGAGACAGTCGCGTTTCAGCCATATCATATAGCCAATCGCAGGAACTATAAAAAAGGCATGGGCGTAATCGTCCGATGCCAGCCATTTCTGGGTTATTAATGCAAGGGAAGGATAGTAGCCTACGACAAAAAGGACCAAGACCAGGGCTGGCAGAATATACGATTGAATGTGCAGCATCGTTATACTTCTTCCTGGAGCTACCAATTGAATACTTCCGTTTCCCAGGAGATCGTGAGCAACAGACGATGGTCGTCGTAATCTTCGCCGATCCGTTCGGAATTCAGGCGGGTGAAGGTGTAATTAATCCCGGCGCTGTAATCCTGCCGGAATGAATAGTACAAACCGACGCCGGTTATAAAATAATTTTTATTATATTCTTCCAGAGTCGTCGCATCGTCGTCTGATGCATTTGCAGCCCTGTCTTGCCGATCCTCATAGAGATAGGTAACTTTTGCGTCAACTTTTACATCCTCAAACAACTGATGGCCAAAGCCAAGACTCGCATCCCACACGTCGATGAAACCGCGTTCCTCCGTGCCTGAAAAGTTGTCGACATCGTAGCGTTTTTCCACCGATAACCTGAAGGAACTGCGCTCCATCGCATAGAGTATTTCCGCTATTCCGTTCCCCCCCCAGTTTGCCTTTTGCTCTTCGGTCTTTTCGTATGAAATACCGGCACCCAATCCTGCGCTCAGGCGTTTCAGAAAATCGCGCTGCCATGTCAACCGGGATTGATGGATATCGCCGTCGTTTCGTGAGGTTTCGTCATACGTTGTGCCGATATAGTTATAGGAAAGCGATATATTGTTTGGCCGGAAGGATCTATTGATGAGTATGACATCTGCATGATATTCCATGAGGTCGCCAGATGGATCGACCGAAGAAGGGTCCGGTTCGGCAGCGGCAGTCAGCCGGTCGTCATTATCAAACTCGCCGCGGACGACCTTCAGATCCGCTTTCGTGCCCCAGTAAGTATTAAAACGATGTTCATTTTTTACTGCAAACTGGTACATATCGTAATCGTTATAACTGTTTTCCCCCGAGTCGTCGTTGCGCAGCACTACATAGTCGAAGCCAAGAATCACTTTTTGTTCCCTGCCATAGATGTGTTCCGAATCGACATTGAAAGTATTGCGCCAGAATCTCTTCCTTCCGGCATCGGGAGAAAGCTCAGGAGAATTTTCTTCGCCGTCTGCGGCTTGATCGGTGCCGGAGGTATAATGATCGCTCCGAATAAAGGTATCGGAACTCCTCACCATCCAGCGTTTTGAGATGGCACGCCAGCCGGACAAGGCAAAGAGTGCATCCACGTCCGTATCCGAATCCTCCAGATCATATTTCACGGCTGGGGCAGCATGCAGTCCGAACTGATCTACTTTGCTCTTGGAAACAAGGGATACCAGCGGCCTGACCACAACGCGCGAGTACGTATCGTCTTCTGCAATGCGGGCAACGGTGACCCCGTCAATAGCCAAATCGTCGGACACCTCCTCGTATTCCCGATCATTGATATCGTAGGACATGGAGAGTCCGGCTGTCACGCTGTTCGAGCGGGCGAACAGTGCCTCCGGGGCGAGAATCAAAAGAAGTGCGCCGGCGTTTCGGAGGGCTTGTCGAGTAATCATGATGTAGTCCTCAATGACCTTGGAATGATTGCTCAATTGACGATGACAATATCACCGGAGCAGACAAAAATATTTCGTTCAAGGGATTTTCCGGAAACAAAGTCGTCATAATCTACTTTCAGGGTATTGCCGTCGAATTGTGCTTTATCCGCTTCCCTGATTTTCTTGCGCACGACGGTAATTTCGCGGCCTGCCCATTCCGTAAAGCCACCCGACTGGGCAAGCACCTGCACCAGATTTATCGGATGATCCAGTTTGAATACACCGGGTCTCGCGACCTCACCCATCACCGTATAGCGTAGGCTGTTGCTCTGTACCAGGGTTGTGGTCAGAATGGGGTTGTCATAGAGAGTCGAGTACAGTTTCTTCAAATAATCGGCGAGTTCGGCAAGAGTCAGTCCGACCACCTCAACATCGCCGATATCTTTCAGCGATAGCCTGCCGTCCATCATCACCTGCGCTCCCGTCTGAACCGCCCCTCCACCATCTCCCGGCTGCTTCACCGATGCGGATAAGGCCATATCTCCTTCCTCGTATATGCTGACGGAGAGGATGTCACCATGGCCGATAACATATTCTTCTTCCCGCTCCATTTTCTCCGCTTTGGTTTCGAACAATTCCTGCAGTAAAATATTCTTCTGTTCCACCGAAACAGGGACATCCGCTGTTGACTGCGCTGCAAACACCGCCATCCTGTCACCCGGCACCACCAGACAAAAGAGAAGTATCAGTAATCGTGTCACAATCAACTCCTTCCAAAGATTTTTAATGTTTCTGATTATGACCAAACCTCATCGCGCCGCAGAAGATGCCGTGGAGTTGGGTTTGATCAGACTGAAAAAGTTCTGATTCCTACAAAGCAAATCCTATGCCATGGACCGTTATCGTATGGTCTTTTGAATTTGCATTGCAACCAGAGGAGTTAGGTGCCGGTAATTGTGATATTGCCGGCGATCCGCTGGACTGAAAGTGTTGCACACAACAGATATGTTGCGAATCGTTGCCGCCACATGTCACATATGTGCTGCTTGCTGGGATGGATCTGCAGGACGATAGTGCCCTGGAGCTGTTATCCTTTGGTTAATTCAGCCAGCAGGTCCTCAGCTTTGTGGCGATCGGGAAATGCAGGAATCTTCTTCAGCAGGCTTTCCAAGGTTTGGATGGCGGCGTCCTTCTTGTTGTTGCCGTTCTGGGCCAAAGCCAGGCGATAAGCCCATATTGGATTGTCTGGCTGGCTCTGCAGGGCCAACTCGAACTGTGACGTTGCCAGCCCATAAGAATGCCTCTGATAATGTACCCAGCCAAGGGTATCGGCGATATGCGGATCATCGGGCGATGACTGTTTTGCCGTCATTGCCAGCATGAGGGCCTCGCCGAGGTCCCCATTGGGATCGGATGCAATCAGCCACGCAAGATTGTTGGCAGCCGGTCCATAATTCCTGTTTATCTCAATAATCTTTCGATACTGTACCGTTGCCTCTGCATGATTGCCCTCGACCTGCAGCAACGTTGCGATTCCCATATGGCCGGGTATGGATTTCGGGTGTTTCGCTATCATATCATTGTATTTGGCGAGAGCTTCGTCTCTTTGCCCAAGCTTTGCCATTATCCTTGCCGCAGCAAGATAGGGCTGGGTCATGTCCTGCCCCAGTTCCTGAGCCTTTTCATACGCGGCAAGTGCTTTCAGGCCATTGTTCTGTTTCTCCAAAAGACTTCCAAGGATCAAATACAGCCTTGCGTCTGCCGGTGCCTTGTCAATCTGTTGTCGTACAAAAGCTTCGGCACCCGGCAAATCATTTCTAAATCGAAGGTCGAGAGACAGAGCTACAGCATGGGTGTTGCCCGGGTCGATACGGAGGAGTTCGGTCAGGACTTCTTCCCCTTTCTGCCGTTCGCCGGCCCCGAAATATGCCAGTATAAGGTTTCCGAGAATCTCCGGATGGGCAGGTATCTGTTTTCTCATATCGACAAGTATTGCTACCGCCTCTCCATATTGTTTTGCGATGATGAGAGCGCGGCTCAAGATGAGGGCAGCACGCAGATTCGTCGGGTTTAAACGCACAGCGATGACAGCTTCTGCCCTCGCATCTTCGAATGCCCCCATCTCCTGAAAGATTTGCGCCAGCAGCGTATGGTACTCCGAATCCTGCCCGTTCTTTTGAATTGCGCCGGCCACTGCCTGCTGGGCAAGTTCAAATTCGCCGAGGCTGTAATGGGCGAGACCAAGGTAGAATTGAGGGGATGGCCAGTCAGGAAAATCATTGCTGAGCTTCCGGAGAATGACAATTGCATCCCGGGATTTGCCCTCCTTGAGGAGAAAACGCGCGTTGAGGAGTGTGGCGCCGCCGTGTCCCGATTGACTTGCACCCAGCTCATCGAGCATGGCCCGGGCTTCGTCGAATTTTTTCTGCTCGAAATAGAGGGTGGCAAGTGCTCCGGTAAGATCGGAATCATCAGGTATATCGGTACGCGCCTGAACAAGGGTTTTCTCGGCATCGTCAGGTTTGCCGTTACGCTGATAAAAATCGGCCAGCTGGAGTCTGAATCGAGCTTTGTCGGGAGCGATTTTCACAACCTTCCGCAGTTCCTCGGCAACCTGATCCTTGTTATCGATGCTTCGGTAGTATCCGGCCAGAAGCAGGTGCGCCTTGACGTTCTCGGGGAATTTTTCGATTATTTCATCCAGTAGTTCTTTGCTTTTCAGAATATCTTTTTTTTGCTGCAGGAGAAGAAGGAGAGTCTCGTAGTTGGTAAAATTGTCTTCATTCGCGGCAATGGCTCTGCGAAAGACTTCTTCAGCTGCATCCCATTGCTGCTGGGCAGCATGAATTCGACCTCTGATATTCAACAGTTCATCGGACGTCTCGGACTCCGACCCGATTCTGTTGAGAGCCGCTAAAGCAGCGTCGTATTCCCCCTCGATCAGCTCAAGGTGGGCAAGCAGCACCAGGGCGTCGCGATAGTTCGGATCCTTGGCTAAAATCAGCTCAATCCGCTTTCGGGCTTCTTCTTTTTTACGTGACAGCAGATAAAAGTGAGCAACTTTGAGATTGGCATCGAGATTGTCGGGATTGAGATCCCCTGCCCTGACCAGTTCGGCAAAGGCCTTTTTGGTCTCACCCTCTTGAAGATAGAGTAGCCCGAGCTGATATCGGGCTTCAGCGAATTTCGCATCGATCTGTATAGCGCTGCGTAACTCCAGCACGGCAGCTTCCTGCTTCTCCTGTTTGATGAACTCCATGGCTTTTTCATAATAAACCTGTTTGTCCTTTTCCGGTGCGGAACAGGAAACTACCAGAAGAAGGCACAACCCTGAAAGCAACAGTTTCGCCGTTTTTTTACTCATAATCTTGCCTGTCGTTGATTTGGTTTGTTGAGACAGCCGGGGAAAAGAGCCTTGCACAATGAGGTAGCATATAAAACTCCACTCCAGGGCTGCTACTGGTGGTAGTAGCCGCCGTAATATGAGCCACATCCCATGCCGAGTTTCTGCTGGAATGAGCTGAGATTTTGATCGTTGAAGACAATGCCCAGAATCCGTTCGTCACCGATTATGTCAATGAGTTTCTGAATCTGCGCCTTCCCGGAAGTACCCTGACGAACAACCAGTATTATTGCGTCCACCTGACCGGCAAGAACACTTGACTCCGCCGCAACCAGGAGCGGCGGACTGTCGAATATTATGAGACGGTCCTCATACCTGTCGGACAATTCTTCGACAAGAGCGGGCATTCGGGCTGAACCGAGCAGTTCGGCGGGATTGGCAGGAGATTTGCCGCTGGTCAGTACCGATAAGGTTTTTACCGCTGTGTTCGCTATCAGCTTCGACAACATCACATCGTCCCTGAGGTAATCGACAAGGCCGACACTGTTGTCCAGCCCAAACATTTTTGCCAGCACAGGTTTGCGCAGATCGCAATCTACAAGGAGGCTGTGCTGATCCAACCCGTGCGCAAGCGATATCCCCAGATTAGCTGTCACAAAACTTTTCCCTTCCCTGGGAATGGCCGAGGTTACCATGATGGTTTTCGGAATTTTTCCTCCGTCGAGTGGATGCAGAATCCGAGACCTGAGCGTCTTGAAAACCTCCGGCAGATAGCCGTCATCATTGGCAGCTTTGAACAGACGTTCATCCCATTTGCCGCTTAAACTTTTTGCAAGCCTGTGCTGTTCGTTAAAACTCTCCATGCATTCCTGACTTCTATTTACAGAAGATAGCTGTTGTACTGCCTGGGCTCTCCGAATGTCGGGAATCTCCTTTGCCTCCTCAATATGTTGAACTCTTGCCGCTACACTGTGTGCAACACCTTCACCGTAACCTGCCTTGTCGAGGGCTTCCGAAATTTTTATCATTTCTGTCCTATTGTATCGTGAGCTAATATTATCATTTCGACCGTTTCAATACAGACTGACCAGCCATTCCTGGAGAAAACGAAAATACTGCTGACCGGCAAAGGAAGAAGCAGCCGCAGCGACCGCAGCAAACACAAGCGTAAATGCGCCGATGATTGCTGCCCACCTGAAGCCCCTCTGCCGGCGCGGTATAACCGTGTCCTCGGCCTGCTCCGGCGGCAGAGAGATATTCAGCCTTTCTTCGCCTTGCAATCGAATCGCCTTCAAACACTCGACTATGCTCAACCGGTCGATGCGAAACACTTCTCGGGTGAAACCCTGTATCATGGCGTGATCACAGATAATATTGATCAATCGTGGGGTTCCCCTGCTCGCTTCATGAAGAGCGTCTATGGCATCGTCGTCGAAGATCGATGTCCTGACCGCACCGGCCGCATTCAATCTATAGAAAATGTATTGTGCGGTTTCATCTCTTGTTAACGAATCGAGGTGATATCTGAGACCAATCCTCTGCCTGAGGGGCAGAAGCTGAGGGGTGGCCAATTTTTCTTGCAGCTCGGGCTGACCAATGAGAAATATGCTGAATACATTCCGTCCCTCTGCATGGTTGGAAAGCAGACGGATTTCTTCGAGCAGGTCGATTGAGAAAGCCTGCGCTTCATCAATGATGAGCAGCAGTTTGATTTTTTCAGCCTCCAGTTTTTCCAGAAGGTCCGAGAATTTCAGGATGAACTGACCTTTGTTGCCGTTGCATCGTATGCCCAGTTTTGCTCCCAGAAAATAGTAAAATTCATTCCGGCTCAACTTCGGGTTATTGAGCACACATGTTTTGACGTTAGACTGCAACATGTTGAGCAAGGTATTGAGAATCGTCGTCTTGCCGGCTCCGACCCCGCCGGTCAGCAGCAGAAATCCCTTGTCGGCAATCACCCCGTAACGTAAAATTGCCACCCCTTCCCGATGCGCCTCACTCAGATAAACCAGCCCTCCTACCGGGGCCAGCTCAAATGGTTTTTTATCCAGACCGTAAAATTTGCGATACATTCGATTACAGGTTGATTGAATTTTAAATTAAGCAGAAGCCCGTCGATCAGACAATAATCCGGCCCTGAGTCCAAAGCACTCCGAGTGCGGCAACAATTGCCGAAGCCCATGTAAGAAAAAAGACCGTGACCGTTGTTGTCATAACACGCTGCCTGACTATTTCCGCTTTCAGCGGTAAATTGGGAACCGTACAAAGAACCTCGAAGGGAAAAGCTGCCTCGAGCTGTTCGGGAAATCTGAAAGTGGTATTCGTTTTTTCGAATAACAGCGCCCCCGCCACGCCGGCGCCGCTCCCCAGCAATAACGCAATCCCCATGATCTTGAGGAAATCTGGCTTTACAGGTTTCACCGGTTGCTGGGCGGAGTCTTCAATTTTAAACTGACTGCCCCGCTGTTTTCGTTCAAGGTTGAGGGCCGAGCCAGCCTGGAGATTCTGACCGACCAGAAAATCGTAATGGCGCTTCAGTTCGCCATATTCTCTAGTCAGAGCCGACCATTCCGCCTCTCTCACCGGCGCCGCAGAAATCCATTTATCGTACTGTTTGGTCAATCCATCTATTTCCTGCTTTTCCTTGGTGAGCTTTTCGATGCTGAAAGTGATGTCTTTGACCTGGAGTTCGAGTGCAACTAAAGTCTTATCATCCTGTTCTTTCGCACCGCTCCCCGCCTGAGCGGCGGGCGACCCACCATCCGGCTCAGCCGGGACGGATTGTTCGAGTTTTGCAATCTTGCTTCTCAGGCTTTTAATTTTCGGATGGTGCTCTTTGTACTTCAGTTCCAGGGCGTGAAGCTCAGTTCGCAACCGCTCGAGCTTATCCTGCGGGCTTCCCCCCCAGGACGCAACATCGCCACTGGGACTGGAACTTTCTTGTTTGGCCTGCATCAGTTCTTTGCGCGTCGCAATCTGATCACGCAGAAGCGCACGCGTCCGCTCCAGATTCTGAATGGATTCCTGCCTGCTCTGATCATGATTTTGCAGGGAGATCAACCTGGACATGTTGACCTCCCGCTGATCCGGCATCTCATTATAAAATTGCAGCTTATAGTCTCGCATGACCACTTCTTTGCCATCGAGCATCTTTTTGGCCATTTCCAGTTCTTCTTCGGTATAGGCGGACGTTTCGGATGCTCTCAGCTCGCGATACTTCATGTTTTCTTCTATAAATCGAGCAGCCAGGGCATTTGCCACACGAACAACTTTGACTGGGTCGTTGCCCATGTAAACAATGCGGAACGTATCACCGTTTTTCGATGTTATGATTTCGATATTACTCCGCATTCCTTCAACAACATCTTCCAACGGCAGCTCTTTTCTCTCTTTTTCGAACAGCTTTTCATTGGCGATGATCCTCTCGAGGCTGGTCCTGCTCGTTACAATCTGCGTCAATGTACTTACGATGTCTTTCAGTTGAGAGTTGTCATCCGGCAACATCCTGCCGGTATTCACCATCTGCTGCTGATAACTGAGCAAACTGTCACTCTGAAAAACTTTCGGCTGAGAAAGGTATACACCGAGTCCTATGGTGAGTGCTGCAAGGATGAAGGTTGTTATAAGGGCTTTCCTGCGTCCTGCGATATCAATCCATTGCATCATTTTAGGTACTTGCTGTGTCTCTTCCATCTATTCTATTATCTCTGATTGAATGGGCTCTTAAAAACTAGTGACATCTGAGGCTTGACATGACACTAGCCTCTTCCTGCTTTTCCGGGGTTGTCGGATATCCTCGACATTTCATCAATTTCATTTTCTCCTTCTCTCAGCGTAACGCTTTGGCAGAAATGTCGTGCCGTTTCATCTTTTCATAAAGAGCTGCCTTACAGATATCTAACTTCACAGCAGTATGTGCGACATTCCCACCATTGACGGCAAGCTTTTCAATGATGATTTCTTTTTCAACCTGATCGACAATGCTTTTTAATGGAGTGCCATTGAATCTCTTTATGACCGACGAAAGTGTGTTGAATTGTTCTTTGTCGACCAATGATGTATCGAAAGTAAAAGCATCGGCAGAAAGAGTTCCGTCTTCGCTCATAAGAATCGCACGCTGGATCACATTCTGAAGTTCCCTGACGTTGCCGGGCCAATCGTGAGATTCCAATTGCTTCAACAACGATTCAGGCTTGAAATCAATGTCCATGCCGAAAAGGGCGCTGTATTTTCGAACGAAATGCGTGGTCAATTCGAGGAAATCCTCTTTACGTTCACGGAGAGGCGGAATGACGATTTTGATGATGTTCAGTCGATAAAAAAGATCGAGCCGAAAACTTCCGTCCTTTACCGCTTTGACCAGATCTCGATTTGTTGCAGCGATAAATCGTACATCGACCTTCAGCGGAGAAGTGCCGCCGACCCGGACAATTTCACCGTGCTGCAACACGCGCAGCAGGACAGCCTGCATGCGCGGGCTGATATCGCCAATTTCATCCAGAAAAATGGTGCCTCCGTCAACAACCTCGAATTTGCCTTTTTTCTGAGACTGAGCCCCGGTAAATGCGCCTTTTTCATAGCCAAAGAGATCGCTCTCGAGAAGCAGGTCATTGATGGCGTTGCAGTTGATTATTAAAAAAGGTTTTTCCTTTCTCCTGCTGTTTTGCTGTATTAATTTGGCGATGAGTTCCTTGCCGGTACCCGACTCTCCGGTAACCAGCACAGTGGCGTCAGTTTTAGCAATCCTGGTCGCCATATTCTGCAGTTTGCACATGACTGCACTGGATCCAATCAAACAATCTTCCGGCACTCTGCCCCTGATGGAATTCTTCAGGTCGATTTCTTTTTCCGACAGTTTTTTCAGGATGACCCAGAATAGATTATCACCTTTATAGCCGGCAAACGGAGCGGCATAGCATTCGAAATATTGCCTGTTTATCGTACACACCTCCGGTTTCGACACATTCCCGCCACTCAGCAGCGAGAGCAGGGCTCCCTGCAGCTGCTTGATATTACTCGAATTACGTGACATGAATTCATTGTCGCCAAATAATGTCGCGGCGGATCGATTCATGTACTCAAGCGAGCCGGTTGAATTGACGACCAGCACCATGCTCGGCATTGTTTCCAGCAAAATTTTTTGGTTTTCGGCAAGACGGCCAGATTCGTTGAGCATAGTTTCATTACCCTATTATGAGTGCATGTAAGCGAGAGCCTCAACTCATAGCTGCCCCATAAGTATTTTGTGTTAGGCCAACTATTCGAATAGAAAGAACTTGCGTGATCTGGGTTACGTCCAATCACAGCATGCTTCGGTCGATGCCGTTAATTGGTTTTGATTAACCTGAGAAAGCTATCAGCACTGCTGTCATTGCCCTCAGTGTGGAATTTTCGCTCGAGACGAAAACTTCACTCATTAAAAGAGCGCGACCAGGTCGAGCCGGAACCAACCACCAGATATCATCCCCCAATAAGGAAATCAGGTAGACAGGCAGAAAAATGGGCTAAGCCATGCTGCTGCCTCTTTAGAGCAAGTCCTATGCCACCATGATCTGACATTTGTCCTATCCAATTTCTCTCATGACTCAGGGAAGATAGATGACGGTGATTGAGAGACTGGGTTTGATCGGGTGTACAGAGAACGTTGCACGCAACATAACCGTTACATCTATCATGTTGCATGTCACATTTTTCATGATTGACTTGAGAGTCAGCCAAAGAATAGGCGAGAGGAAGCGGCACGGGAAAGGCAGTCGATCGGAAGATGTAACCTGAAGGAGTTTGATACGTATAGGAAGGGGAATAACTGCGGCTGACCATGCTTGAGCCTCATGTTCCTCATCGTTAACTGTGGATAACGATGAGGACAAAGAACATCTTTCGCATGTCAGGTTGTTCTGCTTGTCAGAAAATTACAAAAATTTGGCGGAGGAGCAGGGATTCGAACCCTGGGTGGGGTCTCCCCCACAACGGTTTTCGAGACCGTCCCGTTCGGCCGCTCCGGCACTCCTCCGTTCGAAGGTCATTGATACCAATATTTTTTCTGTTCATCAACAAGATAAAGCGGTTCCGATACATCGAATTGAAATGTGTTGAGAAATACACAGACTCTGCTAGATATGATGGTTAGCAAGTTGGCGAAAATAGACCTGCCTTCCTTGCCAACGTGGGTTAAGTTGAAAAAGGCAAATTCAACAACTCAGAGCCAAAATCAAGGAGGCAGGTCATGCAGAAAACAAT
>Ga0209643_1000264_pt1 | contig 118180 bp, 116 predicted proteins | sample AutmiccBRH37_all_FD_187383 | JGI IMG/M metagenome (GOLD analysis project Ga0209643, IMG submission 187383) | Deep subsurface microbial communities from Mt. Terri, Switzerland - Autotrophic microbial communities BRH/37_all (SPAdes) (version 2) | ecosystem: Environmental > Aquatic > Deep...
ACGCGGCATGGCTGCATCAGGCTTTCGCCCATTGTGCAAGATTCCCCACTGCTGCCTCCCGTAGGAGTCTGGGCCGTGTCTCAGTCCCAGTGTGGCTGATCATCCTCTCAGACCAGCTATAGATCGTCGCCTTGGTAGGCCATTACCCTACCAACTAGCTAATCTAACGCGGGCCGATCTTTCACCGATAAATCTTTCCCCCGGAGGGCGTATACGGTATTACCACTCGTTTCCAAGAGCTATTCCGTAGTGAAAGGTACGTTCCCACGCGTTACTCACCCGTCTGCCACTATATCGTTCGACTTGCATGTGTTAAGCCTGCCGCCAGCGTTCGTTCTGAGCCAGAATCAAACTCTCAAGTTGAGTGTTGATCTGACGATCCGTCCTTTGGAATAAGGACGGCAACTGTTGCTATATAAGCATCAAGTAATTGCGTTCTTTGACGAGAAACCCTTAGTCACAAAGACCAGGCCGAAACCTGATCGATGGAAAAAGAATTTTCTCAAGAAACGCATCCGTCGTGATCGTTTGGACCGTGGCCGAAGCCCGTGTCCGCAAGCCGTCACGCCGCCTGCGTTTCTCTTCCTAATCTCTTACAATGTCAAACAGCTGGAACCGAAGTTCCGGTAGGCCATCCAGGGCGCCGCCCCTTCCGGAAGAGGCGGCTTATATGGGCCGCCTTATTGCCCGTCAACACCCTTTTTCGCGCCTTCTGCAGTTTCGTGTTTGACCACGTTTTCTGCTAAACTCAGGCACAAATGAATTTGTCGACCGTTGTGACGGCCTGCAAATTCAGGCATTTCGAGGAGCCGCATATATAGCCGCTGTTCGGGGGAAATAGCAAGAACTAATTCACCTAATAAGCAGCCCGTCTGCGGGCCCCGCTTTCAGAAACCCGAGGGCGTCTTCAGCGGAGGCCGGGGAATAGCCGCCATGAGGTATGGCCGCAACCCCTTAAAACAGCCTTTTGTCAAAAAACTGCAACTTTCGCTGCAATCGGGTCAATACTGGGCTGAAAGATAGGACTTCATCGCCTCGGCCTCGGCTTCCGTCTCGGCGATTTTCCATTTCACGAGGTCGCCGATCGATACGAAGCCCACCAGGCGTTCGTTCCGGATGACCGGCAAATGGCGAATCCGGCGGTCGGTCATCAGCTGCATGGCATGATCAATGCGCATGGTTGATGGCACCGTCACGACATCACGGGTCATGGCGTCGCCGACTTTCATCTCGAGGGCGGCGTGTCCGAGACGCGCAACCTGGCGCACAATATCGCGCTCTGACAGGACGCCGATGACTGTTTCACCCGAATCGAGGGCGACAACCGCGCCGATTCTCCGCAGATCCAGCACCTTGGCGGCCGCGCCAAGCGTGTCGTCGGCGCCGACAGAAATCACTTCATTCCCTTTGTCGTTCAGAATCTGGTCAATCGTCATACATCATCCTCCAGGCCACAGTCGGTGAGTCCGACTTCTATGTTCCTGCAGATTACCACAACACGCGCGCCGAATCGAACACGAACAGGAATCAGGCTTCGACACCCTCCAGGCGCCATATCAGGAAGCGGAACACGAGCGCGCCCGCCACATAGCCGCCGGCATGCGCCTGCCAGGCGATGTGTGCTCCCAGCATGGCCGGCCCGATGAAGGCGAGCACCAGGTTGGCGACAAGGAACAGCACCGAGGCCGTCAGGAAGGGCCGCGACAGCAGACGCCCCTCCGCCCCCTTCTGCCCCAGCAGGACGGCAGCAATCAGGCCCGACACGCCACCTGAGGCCCCGACAGCGACCTGGCCGGCCGGATAATTCGCGATCAGGTGCGCCACGGACCCGCCTGCCACGCTCAGGAAGAAGAGAAACAGGAACAATTCAGCCGTGCGGCGCGATTCGCCGCCGCGCACCCGCTGAAGATTTTCGTAAACCGGCTTGCCGACACCCAGCAGCATCGCTGCATTCAGGCCGACATGCACCCAGTCGCTGTGGATAAAGGCAATCGTGAACAGGGGCGCGATGGCTGCGACGATATTGGAATAGGGCTCGGCCATGCCCGGAGGCAGGCTGGCGCCCACCCAGCCCCAGAATCGCTCCGGGAACAGCGCCGTGTGCCACAGCAACACGTTCTGCAGCGCTTCACTCAGCAGGATCCGCGCGCCATGCGCGGCCAGGAAGGTCAGCGCCAGCGCCGTCACAAGGGGCGGTGCATTGATGATCGGCGGGCGTCCGGGATTGCGGGCCATGCAGCCTCCAGAATAGGGAATCAGGTTCTTCTCTATATAGACATGGTGGTGCGCAATGGCAGGCCATCGGTGCATCCGCCGGAAATCGGCTTTCCTCCCGGCCGCTTCACGCTAGTTCAAAAGGCATGATGATCCGCATTTTCCTCGCAGCCATGGCTGCCGCTTTCGCTGCGTTCGGGCTGTGGTCGCTCCTGAACCCCCTGGTGATGGCCTCAGGCCTAGGCGTGGAGGTCGGCGGCCCCAATGGCGCCTATGAGCTGCGCGGCATCTATGGCGGCGTCAGCCTCGGGGCAGCCGCCCTGCTCGCCGCGGGCGCTGCGCGGGCCGTCATGATACGCCCGGCCCTATGGTTCCTGGCCGCCTATCTTGGCGGCTATGTCTTTGCCCGCGGCGCTGCGCTGGCGCTTGGCCCGCCTCCGACAGCCGATTTCTACGTTTTTATCGGGTTTGAAGTCGCGGGCTTTGTCCTCACCCTTTTCGCCCTGCGCTCAAACGCCGGCCGCTGAATGCAAAAAAGCCCCGCCGCAAGCGACGGGGCTTTCCATATATGCAAGTGTCAGGATCGTTAGAACGACTTGCGCACCGTGATGCCATAGGTCGGCGGCTGGCTCGGATAGCCATTGATCGAGCCGCTCTGTGCGGTCGTCGGGAAGGCCACCGTGATGTACTCGTCATCAAAGATGTTGCGGCCCCAGACAGTCACGCCAAGACCGTTCTCGGTCGTAAAGCCGGCCGAGGCGTTCCAGGTGCTGATCTTGTGCTGGTCATTGATGAGCGCCTGATTGGCCGGATCGTCGAAATAATCCGTCTTGCTTTCATATTGCCAGTCCGCCCGCACAAAAGCGGCCAGCGAGTTCACATCGAAGCTGTAAGTCGCCGAAGTCGAGGTCGCGGTTTCCGGAATATCGTAAGGCTTCTGGCCCGACAGATCGAGCTCGTTCGACGCGGTGAGCGGCAGGGCGGGATTGATCTTGATGCCCGTGCTCGTGAAGTCGTCATATACCGGATCCTGGAACGTGCCGGCGAAGGTCAGCATCAGGTTGTCCGTCGCATTCCACGAGGCATCCAGTTCCAGGCCCTGTGTCGACTGCTTGCCGGCATTGGTCAGGTTGAAGCCCGTGCCCGAGAAGGTGTTGGACTGGAAGCCCTCGATCTCCTGGTCGAACAGCGCGATGTTCACGGCAAACGTGCTGTAGGCCAGTTTCGCACCCAGTTCGATGACGGTCGCATTCTCCGGACCGGCATAACGCGTACCCACGGTCAGGTTGTTCAGAGCGAGCCCGGCATCGCGGATCGGCGAAGAGCCGGGGCTCGTGACCGGTGAACCGGCCGTGAAGTCGCTCGCGAACGGGCGGCTGTCGCGCGACAGGTTCCAGGACGTCGCCTTGAAGCCCGTGCCGTAGGACGCATAGAGGTTCAGGTTGTCGGTCGCGTCATAGGCCAGCCGCAGCGTATATGTCAGCTTGTCATCCTTGGAATGGCCGTCCTCAACCGAATTCGGGAACCCCAGGAAAGGCGGGAAGAACTGCAGTTCCTGCAGGCCGAGCAGCGGGTTCTGCGCCGGATCCTGAACAGCCGACTGAATAGCAGCAAAAGCCGCCGGATTGGCCGAAGCGAAGGCGGCCACCTGCGCCGGGTCGGTTGCATCGACGCCGAAACCGCCCAGTGTCTGGGCAAAGCCGATGGCCACAAAGTCGAGGCTCGAGAACACATCCGTGTTCACGATATTGCCATAGGCGTCCTTCTCGTCCTCGGTATAGTTGAGGCCGACCGTCGCCGTCAGGCGGTCGGTCGCATGCCAATCAACCGTGCCGAACACCGACCAGGCCGTATTGTCCTGGCCGAACTCTTCCGTCAGGCCCTGGCCCGACTGTCCGAACACCAGCCCAACCGGAAGGCCGAGTGCCATCTCCACTTGCGACAGCGCACCCCCCGACAGGGCACTCGCAAAGCCGCGGAAATCATCGCCGAAATAGATCTGGTTGCCGATCTCGACCGTCTCATCGAAATAGAAGCCGCCGACCATCCAGTCGACCGGGCCATCCGTATCCGAGGTCAGACGGACTTCCTGCGTGAATGTGTCAATATCGGTCTGGTTGGCGTTGGCGCTCAGCAGGTCCGCAGTGGTAAAGTCGGAGTCCGCGTTCTGGTCGAGGCGGGACTGGCGATAGGCGGTGATCGAGGTCAGCACCATATTGCCAAGGTCAAAGTCGCCCTGCAGCGAGAGGCCGCCATTATCGATATTGTTCGTGGACCCGAAATTGTAGGCCACCTCGTAGATGTCGCCCGTTGCGATCTGCCCGCCGAGCGCGTTGACGATTGCCCCGGTCGGACCGTTCACAACGTTGACGGCTGCACAGCAGATCTCGTCGATCGTGTCATAGTCGCCAATCAGGCGGAACGACATGTCCTCGGTCGGTTCGAACAGGAGCTCGCCGCGGATGCCGTAACGGTTGCGCTCGTTCGTATCGGGGCCGTCGCCGATATCCTCAACATAGCCGTCCCGCTTGCTGTAGCTGCCGCCCAGGCTGAAGGCCAGCGTGTCGGTGATCGGGCCGGTGCCATATACTTTGCCACGATAGCCGTTGAAATTGCTGACCGTGCCTTCAACGAGAGCCGCCGGTTCAAACGACGGCTTCTTGGTCACCACAGAGATGACACCCGCCGAGGCGTTCTTGCCGAACAGGGTCGACTGCGGTCCGCGCAGCACTTCGACACGCTCGATATTCGGCAGGTCAGAGATCTGCGAGGCCGAGCGCGAGCGGTAGACGCCGTCGATGAACACGCCGACCGAGGGCTCGATACCGGCATTATTGGCGCCGTTGCCAAAGCCCCGGATCACGAAGTTCGTATTGGACGACGACTGGAGCTGGCCGACGCTGAGCGATGGTACGAGCGACTGCAGGTCGTTCAGGTCATTGATCTGCGCCTTGGCGATCACGGACTCGTCCACAACGGACACGGCCACAGGCACATCCTGCAGCGTCTGCTCGCGCTTGGTCGCCGTAATGGTCACGGTTTGCAGCGTACGGGCCGAGTCTTCGGTGTTTTCCTGCGCCGTGGCGGGCATGGCAGCACCGGCAATGGCGGCAAAGCCGACGCCGAGGCTCAGCGCGGCTTTGAGATTCGAATGCGCATGGGGGCGCGAAGGTGTCTTTGACACTCGGTATTCTCCCTAATTTTGTATTCAAGTCTGAGAGGAGCCGCGAGATTCGCGGCGGCGGATAAGTAACGGTCCCTGAGACCTAGCTGAGCCGGGCTTCTGCGCAAGGCCCCTATCTGACAATTCCGTTAGATTGACGGCCATCTTCCGCGGGGTCATGCCAAAACCATCCCTCGCACGGAGGCAGCCGATCACAGGCGGAGTGTTCCGCCTTGATACGCCCGGTGAGGTCAAGCGCGCTTTCGGCCGACTTACCGGTCGGCGCGCAATCCCTGACAGGCGAATTTCGCGCGCTGTGTGTCCGCTTTTCCCCAGAAAGACGACGCTGCGACTGGAATGGATATTGCGAATGGCACATCCCAGCGGTCTGCACGGACCGATAATAATGTACGGAGAGAGCCTGTCATGAACGACCGGTCTATACACCCAAATACCCGGATCCTGATTGACGCGTGGCGCAGGATGAGCGCCAGCCCTGCCGCCAATGCCGTGGATGACCCGCGCGTGGCCGAGCATCCCGATCTCATCACGCAATTGTTCGTCGTCCAGCACAGCCGCGATACCGGCTGGCGGTTCCGCACGGCGGGCCAGGGCCTGTCCGACCTCCTGGGGCGGGACCTGACCCACCATGACTTTCTGGAACTGTGGACTGGCCCCGACCGGTTCATGATGGCCCATTTCATGGAAGCCGTTCGCTATGACGGCGCGCCTGGCGTGATCCGCGGCCGCGGCGAAACGCTGGCAGGCCAGCGCGTGGAAGTCGAAATCACGCTGATGCCGCTGGTCCGCCCCGGCGCCCATACCGACACGCCGCGCCTGCTCGGCCTGTACCAGACCCTCGGCGGCGAACCCATGCTGGGCGGACGCCCGGTCTGGCGCCACCGCATCTCGATGCTGGTCCCACCCGATACCCGCACTGAGGGCCGCCAGCTTCGCCTCGTCGCCAGCAACGGCTGATATCAGGCGGTCGCGAGCGCTTCCTCGCGCGCCAGGGCAGGCCGGCCAAGCATCATGTCGGCCGCCTTTTCCGCGATCATGATCGTCGGCGCATTCGTGTTGCCGCCCACCAGCGTCGGAATCACCGAAGCATCCACAACCCGCAGCCCGTCGACGCCGCGCACCCGCAACTGACCGTCGACCGGGCTGCCATCGCCCACCCCCATCGCGACCGTGCCAACCGGATGATAGATCGTCTCGCCCATGCGGCGGATGAAGCTGTCAATATCCTCGTCCGTCACAACGCTTGCGCCCGGCATGATCTCCACGCCCCGCAATGCGTTCAGCGCTGATTGTCCGCACACGTCGCGAACCATCTTGACGGCCTCGCGCATGGCGCGGCGGTCCTCTTCCGCCGCCAGGTAGTTGGGATCAATCGCCGGATGCGCAAACGGGTCTGCCGAGGCAAGGCAGATCGTGCCGCGGCTCTCCGGCCGCAACTGGCAGGCATGAACCGTGAAACCGTCCTTTTTCGGATCATGGTTGCCATGGTCCATCATGATGGCGTTGACGAGGTGCAGCTGGATGTCCGGCATGGACAGGCCTTCGCGTGAATTGATGAAGGCCCCGGCCTGCAGGAAATTGTCGGCGCCGGCGCCTGTCTGATTAAACAGGTATTGCAGGCCCACGCCCAGTTTCTTGATACCCTTCTGTGCCGAATAGGCCGACACGGGCTGCGTCATCTCATGGATCACCGTCACATCGAGATGGTCCTGCAGGTTCTGGCCCACGCCGGGGGAATCGACCTTCGCCTTGATGCCGAACCGGTCGAGGTGTTCCGGGTTGCCGATACCGGACAGCATCAGGATCTGCGGCGACTGAACGGCGCCCGCACAGACCACGACTTCCCTGTCAGCCCGGATCACCTGCGTCAGCGCGCCCTTGCCCTCGATAACCTCGACACCGGTTGCCCGGCCGTTCTCGATCAGGACCCGCGTCACCAGCCCGGTCGAAATCACCGTCAGGTTCGGCCGTACGCCCTCGATCGGACGGAGATAGCCGTAAGAGGCGCTCCAGCGCTCGCCCTTGTGGATGGTGCGCTGGTAGCGACCGAAGCCTTCCTGCTGCGCGCCATTGAAATCATCCGTGCGCTTGAAACCGGCCTGTTCACCGGCCTGCACGAAGGCCCGGAAGATCGGGCTCGACATCGGGCTTTCCGACACGCGCAGCGGCCCGGCGCCGCCATGGAACGCATTGTCGCCGCCTGCATAGGCTTCTGACCGTTTGAAATAGGGCAGCACATCCGCAAAGCTCCAGCCCTGCAGGCCCATCTGGGCCCACTGGTCATAGTCGCCGGCATGGCCACGAATATAGATCATGCCATTGATCGAGGACGAGCCGCCCCAGCCCTTGCCACGAGGCCAGTACAGCTTGCGCCCGTTCATGTGCTTCTGGGCCTCGGTATAGAAGCCCCAATTATGGTCGTTCGGCTGCTTGATCAGGCTGCCAACACCGGCTGGCATGCGAATCATCAGCGAATTGTCCTTCTTGCCCGCTTCGATCAGGCAAACCTTGATCGCGGGGTCAGCCGACAGCCGGTTGGCAAGCGTACAACCGGCGCTGCCAGCACCGACGATCACATAATCATATGTTTCCATGAATTCAGGCTCCGGCTGAAATAGGTCTTGCAGGTTGGCCCGGAATGCGAATTCCGGCCTGCCTGCGCAACACTTTGTGAACCTAAATTGTCTAAGTAAAGCGTTCACGGTGGGACAGGCCCTGAATTTTTCGGGCCTTCGGGAGCTGTAAATGACCGATGTGCGCAGCTCGGCGCTCAGCAATAGTCCGCTGATCAATCCCAACAAGGACCGCCGCCTTCACAAGCGCGTCCCGCTTCAGCTTGACGGTCAGGTCCTCGATACCGCCCAGACCGATCACGCCATCACCACGATCAACATCTCCTGTTCAGGCGCCATGATCCAGTCAGGCTTCCGGCCGGAATCCGGCGCACAGGTCGTCTGCTATTTCAATGATCTCGGCCGCGTGGCCGCAACCGTCATCCGCTCCACGCAAACGGGATTCGCGGTCCAGTTCCGGATTGTCGACCACAAGCGCGACAAGCTGGCCGACCGGCTGACCTGGCTCCTCAACAAGGACCAGCTGGATCTGGTCGAAGACCGCACGACAGGCCGCAAGCCCCAGAGCGGCCCGGCCCTGCTGATCCTTGATGACGGCCGCGAAATCAAATGCCGGGTCCTCGACATCTCGCTGACGGGCGCCAGCTTCGAGGCAGAAGATGCAACGCCGATGGTTGGCGACACAGTATTGGCCGGCAATGTGCGCGGCGAGGTCGTCCGCGTGGCCGGCAAGGGCTTCGCCATCCGCTACGTGCGCCAGTAAGGCTCAGTCGATACGCTGGACACCGTCGCGGTGCTTCTTCCAGTTCTCGACATAATGCATCGCCGACATTTTCAGCATCTGCACCTGCGGGCCTGACAATTCCTTCACCACCTTGCCCGGCGATCCCATCACCAGCGAATTGTCGGGAATTTCCTTGCCTTCGGGGATCAGCGTGTGGGCACCGATGATGCAGTTCTTCCCGATCTTCGCGTGATTGAGAATCGTCGAGCCGATGCCGATCAGCGTCTCGTCGCCTATCGTGCATCCATGCAGCATCACCATATGCCCGACCGTGACATCCTTCCCGATGGTCAGCGGCGCGCCCATATCGGTATGCAGCACGCTGCCGTCCTGGATGTTCGTATTCTCGCCAATCGTGATCGGGTCGTTGTCGCCGCGCACCGTGGCGCCATACCAGACAGAGGCGTTCTCCTTCAGGATCACATTGCCCATTACTTGGGCATTTTCCGCCACCCAGTAATTTCCACTGGCTGGCAGCTGTGGCCGTGCCGCTCCGATCTGGTAGATTGCCATAATGATTCGTCCTCTCGTTTCGCCTGCGGAATGTCGCGTAAAGGGTTTGATAACCCTGCTAACCTACGATCAGCAACATATTCGCAAGTGGAGTCGGTCATAGAAAGACCATGCCTCACCTCGCCGCCGGGACCGAATGTTTCCGGACTGGCCACGCCGCCCTCCGGGCGATCCGTCCATCTTCCCCCCGTTTTCGCCAAGCCGTCCGCAATCCTGCTGACGGCTTTTTTTCTGCCTGGAACCAAGGAGTTCTCCCATGGGTAAACGCAACGCCGCCAAGCGAATGAAGACAGCATCTGAGGTGAAAGCCACTGCATGGATTCAGGATGCCGGCCGCGGCCAGCCGCCCCTTCTCCACGCCATCGAAGGCGGTCGCAGCTGGCATCCCGATGATGCCGACACACGCAAGCGGCAGCCCGGGCATGCCGAACCCGACCGCACCCAGCGCTACCAGAAAACCGTCAAACCCCGCTCCGAGAACCAGGCCCAGCTGATGAATGCCATGGACACCCATGCGCTCGTCGCCGCCCTCGGCCCGGCCGGCACCGGCAAGACCTATCTCGCCGTCTGCAAGGCCGTCGAAGCCCTGCAAAAGGGCAAGGTCGCCCGCATCATCCTCTCGCGCCCCGCTGTCGAGGCGGGCGAGCAGATCGGCTTCCTGCCCGGCGCCATGGAAGACAAGCTCGCCCCCTACCTGCGTCCCCTGTACGACGCCCTGTCGGACCGCCTCTCACCCGCCCAGCTCAAGCACATGCTGTCGGAGGGCGTGATCGAGATTGCCCCGATCGGCTTCATGCGCGGACGCACGCTGAACAATGCCTTCATCGTCGTCGATGAGGCGCAGAACTGCACCTATACGCAGATCAAGATGCTGCTCACCCGCCTCGGCTGGCATTCCACCATGGTGATCACGGGAGACCCGGCCCAGACCGACCTGCTGCCGGAATTCTCCGGCCTCGCCAATGCCGCCGAGCGGCTGGAGAAACTGGCAGGCGCCGCCGTCATCCGCCTCCAGGGTCAGGACGTCGTCCGCCACCCGCTCGTGCAGGAAATGCTCGAAGTCCTCTAGCAAACCAGATCCCGCGCCTTGCCCGTCCGGGAAACCGGGCGGGCTTTTCTTTTCCAACCGAACAGGCCTCATCACCGGATTGTTATTCCAAATCGGCCCGGCGCCCTTACATATACGCCCAGAGCAAAACCAAAAAACCACGGAGCAAGCGACATGAGCGACCCGACCTATACCCCGCCGAAAGTCTGGACATGGGACAAGGAAAGCGGGGGCCGGTTCGCCAGTATCAACCGCCCCATTGCCGGACCGACGCATGACAAGGTCCTGCCCGTCGGCAAGCATCCCTTCCAGCTCTACTCCCTCGGCACGCCGAACGGCGTCAAGGTCACGATCATGTTCGAGGAACTCCTCGCCGCCGGTCATACCGGCGCCGAATATGACGCCTGGCTGATCAATATCGGCGAGGGCCAGCAATTCGGCTCCGGCTTTGTCGACGTGAACCCGAACTCCAAGATCCCGGCCCTGATGGACCATTCCACCACGCCGCCAACCCGCATCTTCGAATCCGGCGCCATGCTGCTCTACCTTGCAGAAAAGTTCGGCGCCTTCCTGCCAACCGATCACCACAAGCGCACCGAAGCCCTCTCCTGGCTGTTCTGGCAAATGGGCAGCGCGCCCTTCCTCGGCGGCGGCTTCGGCCATTTCTACGCCTACGCGCCGGAGAAATACGAATACCCGATCAACCGCTATGCCATGGAAGTGAAGCGCCAGCTCGACGTGCTCGATCGGCGCCTTGCCGATAATGAATACATGGCCGGCGAAGACTATTCGATTGCCGACATGGCGATCTGGCCCTGGTATGGCGCGCTCGTCACCGGCGGCGTCTACGAGGCGGGCGAGTTCCTGCAGGTGGAGTCCTACACGAACGTCATCCGCTGGATGAAACAGGTCGGCGCCCGCCCCGCCGTCAGGCGCGGCCAGATGGTCAACCGCACCTTCGGCAAGCCCGAAATGCAGCTGCACGAACGCCACGACGCCAGCGACTTCGACACGAAAACGCAGGACAAGCTGGAACCGCAGGACTGAGTCCCGTCAAGTGCGACCATCATCAGAAGCCTGTCTCGAAAGGCGCAGGCTTTTTACTTGCTGGCAGATCGTCAAACCCGCACGACTTCCGGTCGAAGCTGGTAGAAGATGAACAGCACTTCCGCCTTCTCACGGTCCCCGATGCCCGAGGCAGTCAGCGCTGCCATCAGATCATCGATCGCTGCCATGAACTCATTGTCAGAGATGTTCATACCCTTGTGGACGCTCAGCATATCCTTGCCCGTGTAAACCGGCGGCCCTCCGGAACCCAGCGAGAAAAAGTCAGCCGCCATCTGCTTCATCCGCGGGACGTCTGCGCCCGCGAAGCGGGGGGCGATAAGCGGATGGACAAGGTGGTTGTCAACGAGATCAGAAGCGATCCGCGTGACACCTTCCGTGCCACCGAGGCGGGAAAAAAGTGTGTCGGGCATGATAAATCCTTTCAATAGCCTGGATAATGGTCGCTAATCAGTTATCGCCACGGCTGATCTCCAGCAGACGGCCAAACTTGAATTTCGTCCAGTACGGTTTCTGGACCGGCAGGCCCGTCGACCGGCCATGCCAGACGCTTTGAGGAGACTTCAGCCATGCCCAGCAGTTACGGACAGTTCTGTCCGGTGGCGATGGCCGCCGAAATTCTGTCGAAGCGTTGGACACTACTCGTCCTGAGAGAATTGATGGCTGGATCAACCCGCTTCAATGAACTGCGTCGCGGTGTGCCGCGCATGTCGCCCACCTTGCTGTCAGCCCGCCTCAAGGAACTGGAAGACGCCGGCATTCTTTGCCTTACCCGGGACGGGGCAGGCCCCGGCCTAAATGAATATGATCTCACCGAATCAGGTCGAGAACTCAAAGCAGTTGTTGAGGCGATGGGCATCTGGGGCCAGCGTTGGATCGGAGCCGATATCAGCCTTGATAATCTCGATCCGTCCCTCTTGATGTGGGACATGCGCCGCAACCTGAAGACTTCGCCACTACCGTCTGACCGAACGGTGATCAATTTCATCTACAGTGACTTGCCCGATTCCCATAAGCACTGGTGGCTGATCGTCGAATCAACAGGCGAAGTTGATCTTTGTTACGTCGATCCCGGCTTCGAGGTGGATCTGTTCGTCACCTCTGATCTGCGCCTGATGACGGCTATCTGGCTCGGCCTGACGAGCGTGAAAAACGCTGTCGCCGACGACCAGCTCCATCTTGACGGCGACGGCGCAATCGCCCTGCGCATGCAGGAATGGCTCGGCCTCAGCCCTTTCGCGAACGAGACGAAAAGGGTCAATTGAACCGTGAGGCGTCCGGTCGCCAGTGGCTTGGTCAGCGCCCCCTGAACCCATGACAGGAGCGGGCCCATGTCCCCCGAACTCATCCTTACCCTGTTTGACCGTGTCGGCGTCTTCGTCTTCGCCATTTCCGGCGGCATCATGGCCGTGCGCAAGGACATGGACCTGTTCGGCGTCATCGTGCTCGCCTTCCTGCCCGCCATCGGCGGCGGCACGCTGCGCGACCTCATCCTCGGCCAGCCGGTCTTCTGGCTGTCGGATACGCCGACCCTCATCCTCGCGGTCGCGGGCGGGCTCACCGCGTTCGTCTTCCACCGCTTCCTCGAGAACTTCCGTCCCCTGCGCTGGGCCGATGCGTTCGGCATGTCGCTGTTCGCCGTCACCGGCGCGGCCAAGGCCATGGGTCTCGATCACGGGCTCGCCGTCGTACTCATCATGGGCGCCCTCACCGCCAGCGCCGGCGGCCTGATGCGCGACGTGGTCGCCAATGAGGAACCGCTGCTCCTGAAAAAGGATATCTACGCCACCGCCGCCCTGCTCGGCGCGGGGGTCTATTTCGCTCTCGCCACCTACGGCCTGCCCGAAACCGGCGCCTTCATCGGCGGCCTCGCAGCGGCCTTCACCCTCCGCGCCCTCGCCATCATCTTCCAGCTGTCCCTTCCAAAATCACCTTTTTGAGGGGCGCTCTGCTCCCCTCTCCCCCCGGAAGAGGGGCCGGGGGTGAGGGGCCACTATCCTTCCCAAATGTCCCGAAACTGGCAGCGACGCCTCCGCAAAACAAAAACTTATCCCCCCCTCTTCTCCCTGCCCCTACAATACGGCGCATGCACTTCACGCCTGCCCTCCTCCTTGAACTGATCGCTTTCAACTGGCCGCGCGCGCAGAAGCTGGCCTGGTGGGCGCGCCAGCTGGTGAAGGATCCGGCGGCAGAAACCGTCGCCCGGCATGTCCATAATGAGGTGCTGCGCATCCTGCGGCCCGCCGAATCCATGGTGCGGCGCATGCTGCTGATCCTCGCCCTGAAAGAGCCGCTTTCCCCCATTTGCCCCGCATCCCCGGCGAAAGCCGGGGCCTCATCCCACCCGTCCCAAAGCCCCATGCCGCATTCATCCGTTCTTCCTGCGACGGCAGGCCCGCAGGCAGGCGCAGCGAGCCAAACCCTCTTCCCCCTCACAGAGCCCCTCTCGCTCAACCTGCCCCGCCCCGGCTTGCCTTACGTGAAGTTCGGTCCGCGCATCCATGTGTTCGGCTCCGGCATGGTCTGGCGTCCGCTGCCGGAGGAAACCGCGCCCGCGCCCCTGCCCGCCGCGCCCCTGCTTGCGCGCCTCGCCCGGCTTGACGCCGTGCTGGCAGACCCTGACGCCCATGCCGCCCGCCTTGCCCGCCTCATCGCGCGCCTGCGCGGCGCACGGGAGGCTGGCCGCGTGGCCCGCCATGCCCCCGTCCGCCCGCGCCTCATCATGCCGGGCCGCGCCAGCCGCTCGCTGGACAGGCTGACACAGGCGGCCATCGCCTATGTCTGCTGGGGGGGTGGAGGCCGCGCTCAGCGGCGCGTGGGAGTCCGGCTAGGCCGCGCCCGGCATTTTTTTACGCCAAAATGTGAACCGTTTCCGCGCGGCTCCGTACAAAGGGGCATGCGTACCTGTGCGCATTGCAAGGAGACTCACATATGCCCCTGAAAACCAACCTGTTGCTGGCCGGCGCTTTCGCCGCGTCACTGTCGCTCGCGGCCTGCGAAGACGCTGCCGACCAGGCAGACTATGATGCCGCCCCGGCTGCTGCGTCCGAAATGATGGCCGAACCCGAAACACCGCCCGCTGAACCGATGATGGAAGAGGCCGCTGCCGAAGCCGGCACGATCGTCGCGATTGCCGCCGGCAATGACGACCTGTCGACGCTCGTCGCCGCCGTCACAGCGGCTGACCTTGTCGACACGCTGAACAGCGACGGCCCGTTCACCGTCTTCGCCCCGCCGAACAGCGCCTTTGCAAAACTGCCTGAGGGCACGGTCGAAACCCTGCTCCTGCCCGAGAACAAGGCGACGCTCGCAGGCGTTCTCACCTATCACGTCGTGGCGGGTGAAGTCATGGCCGCTGATCTTGTCCAGGCGATCACCGACAATGGCGGCACCTACACGGTCACCACCGTCAATGGCGCAGCCCTGACCGCCTCCATCGTCGACGGCAATGTCATCCTGACGGATGCGGCTGGCGGAACGGCCACGGTCACCGCCACCGATATCGACGCCTCGAACGGCGTTGTCCACCTGATCGACACGGTTGTCATGCCGGGCTGAAGCCCCTTGTCCTGCATGAACCCCGGCCCCGCATTCCTCCCAGTGCGGGGCCACTTTTTGCCGCGCTTGCAGTAACGCATCGCCCTGATACTGTCCCCGCTTCAACAGAATGCCGAGGGCTGAAAATATGCGTGGATTGTTGCTGGCCTTGTGCCTTGCCGTGTTCGTGACACCGGGATTTGCCGAAGAGAAAGCCGATGCCCCCAGCGACAAACCGGAAATTCCGGAAGCCCAGGCCTTCACCTCCGACCACACGCTGAAACTTGACGGCCAGACCATCAAGTACAGGACCGTCGCCAGCGAAACCTATCTGCGCGACGACAAGGATGAACCAACGGCCTCCATCTTCTCGGTCGCCTATATCCGTGACGGCGTATCCGATTCCCGACATCGCCCCGTCACCTTCGTGTTCAATGGCGGCCCCGGCTCCGCCTCGCTCTGGCTGCACATGGGTGCCTTCGGGCCAAAGCAGGTCATCACCCCCTCTGACGCAACAGATGTCGGCGCCCCGCCCTACATGATCCGCGACAACCGGAACTCCCTGCTCGACGTGACAGACATGGTCTTCATAGATCCCGTCGGCACCGGCTATTCCCGCCCCCTCGGCGACAATGACGGCAAGGAATTCTACGGCGTCAATGAAGACGCCGAAAGCATCGCCGAGTTCATCCGTATATGGATCACCGAAAATGGCCGCTGGAACAGCCCGAAATATCTTGCCGGTGAAAGCTATGGCACCACCCGCGCGGCTGCCCTCACCGAAAAGCTGCAAGGCGGCTGGAACGGGATTGGCCTCAATGGCGTGATCCTGATTTCCGCCATCCTGGACTTCCAGAATGCCCGGTTCGCGCCGGGCAATGACTCCGCCCACATTTCCTTCTTCCCCTCCGAAGCGGCCATCGCCTGGTATCATGGCAAGGTCGACAAGACGGCATGGAATGGCGACTTCAACGCCTTCATCGAAGCGTCCCGCACCTACGCCATCGAAACGCTTGCCCCCGCCCTGATCCGGGGCAACACGCTCGGCGCAACCCAGGAAGCCGCGATTGCCAATGAGATGAGCGCCTATCTCGGTGTCTCGGCGGAATGGATCCGTCAGGCAAAGCTGCGCGTCGACCCGACCCGCTTCCGCAAGGAACTGCTCCGCCGAGAAGGCTATTCTGTCGGCCGCTTCGATGGCCGCTACAAGGGCATCGACAGCGAAGGCACATCCGACTCTCCGGAGAATGACCCGTCCGGCTACGGAATGGATGTCGCCTATGTCGCTGCCATCAATGACTATCTTACCCGCGAACTGAAGATCGACTTCACCCGCCCCTACAAGGTGCTGACCGGCGAACCGGGTTCGCAATGGAACTGGAGCATGAACGAGGACGGCTGGCCGGCTTATGTCAACGTCACGCCCTGGCTCGGCAAGGGCATGCGTGAAAATCCGCAGATGAAAGTGCTGCTCGCGTCAGGCTGGTACGATCTCGCCACGCCTTTCTTTGGCGCCGAAATGGCCCTGTTCAAGAATGGTGTCGTGCTCGACCGGGTCCAGTTCGATTACTATGACGCTGGCCACATGATGTACTTGTCCGAACCGGAAGGCGAGAAATTGTCAAATGATGTTCGCGCCTTCATCAAGGCGGGCCAGTAACGCTCAGGCCCTGCGCACCACGGCCGTGGTCATGCGCGCGCTTTCCACCACCACGGCGTCACCGGCGCGGATCGGCACATTGGGGTCAGCCGCTTCCGCGCCCCAGACAGAGTCGCCCACCTTGATCTGGCCTGCGCCACCGGCAAAGTCGCCCGTCGCAACGCCCCGCTGGCCGATCAGGCCGGCCATCCTTTTGTTGAGGGTCGGGTGCGCGTCGACCTTGCCGCGCAGGCCGGAGAACAGTGTCCGCCCCAGCGCCACCAGCACGAAGGCGGCCGCGCCGAAACAGACCAGCTGGCCCTGCCAGGTGGCATAGGCGTCCGGGCCGAAATAGGCGAACGCGCCGGTCAGCCATGCGGCAATCGCCAGCATCATCAGGTCGAACGTCCCAGTCATCATCTCGATGCCAAACAGGACAAGCCCCAGCGCCAGCCAGTGCCAGACGGTCAGCTCGTTGAAAATCAGGTCCATGATCCAGGTCTCCCGGTTGGGGTTGAGATGGAAACCGGCGCCCGGCCGCTGACCGGGCACCGGCAGGAGATCAGTATTCCGTCCGCGTCGGCGGAACGGCGCTGCCCTGGCCGCGCGCGCCCTGCTGCGCTTCCTTGGCCGCGCTGGTCAGGCCCTTGATGCCTTCGATGGTTCCAAGGATGCTCGAGAACTCAGCCGGGATGATGACGGTCCGCTGCTGCGGACTGGTCGCCAGTTTCTCGAAGGCCGCGACATAGGCCTGTCCGAGAAAGTAGTTGATCGCGTTGACGTCGCCCTTGGCGATGGCCTCGCTGACCATGGCGGTCGCCTTGGCTTCGGCCTCGGCTTCGCGCTCGCGCGCTTCAGCGTCGCGGAAGGCGGCTTCCCGCCGGCCCTCGGCTTCCAGGATCTTCGCCTGCTTCTGGCCCTCGGCCTTGAGGATGGCCGACTGCTTGTCGCCCTCGGCCGTCAGGATTTCCGCCCGCTTCAGGCGCTCGGCCTTCATCTGACGGTTCATCGCTTCGGTAATGTCCGCCGGCGGGCTGAGATCGGCAATCTCGATCCGCGTCACCTTCACGCCCCAGGGATTTGTCGCCGCATCAATCACGTGCAGAAGGCGCGCATTGATGTCGTCGCGGTTCGACAGGACCTCATCAAGGTCCATCGAGCCGACCACGGTACGGATATTGGTCAGCGCCAGGTTCTGGATCGCATTGTGGAGATTGTTGACCTCATAGGCCGCCGAGACCGCATCGATCACCTGGATGAAGACAATGGCGTCACACGACACCATGGCATTGTCCTTGGTGATGACTTCCTGCTGGGGCACGTCCAGCACGGTCTCCATCATGTTCATCTTGCGCCCGACCTTCTGGTAGACCGGCATGATGAAGTGCAGGCCGGGGGTCAGGGTTTTCGTGTAGCGGCCGAAATTCTCGACCGTCCAGTTATACCCCTGCGGCACTTGCTTGACCGTGGATACGATCAGGATGAGGCCGACCACCGCTATCAGCACCGGAACCGTCATAAGAAAATCCATGGTACCCTCTCCGTTTCAATTCACTTTCATGTGGGGGAGGATTTGCCGATAATCAATAATAAAACAACGAAATCGGCGCGCCCGGTCCCCCCGAACGCGCCGATAATGGCTTGATTTGTTTAACAGATACTACGCAAGCAGCCTAAAGCTGGCCGAGCAGATAATCGGCGCTGGAGACCTTGAATTCAGGCCCCTGCTCGACGTTGAGCTCTGCCACCACGCCGTCCTTGACCAGCATGGAATAACGCTGCGACCGCTTGCCCATGCCGAAGCCGGATGCGTCCATCTCGAGACCGAGGGCCGACGCGAATGCGCCATTGCCGTCAGCCAGCATGCGCACAGCCTGTTCGGCACCGGCCGACTTGCCCCAGGCGCTCATCACGAACACATCATTGACCGAGGTGCAGACAATTTCATCAACGCCCTTGGATTTCATGTCGCCAGCCTTGTCGATGAAACCCGGCAGGTGGCGCGCCGAACAGGTCGGGGTGTAGGCACCCGGCACAGCGAAGAGCGCGATCGTCTTGCCGCCAAAGACGTCAGCCGTCGTGCGCGGCTGGGGGCCGTCATTGGTCATTTCCATAAAAGTTGCTTCGGGAAGCTTGTCGCCGACCTTGATGCTCATCTGTTTCTCTCCTTGCAGGTTTGACTTTGCACATAGGGCTGGCGCGGGGCTGCGGCAAGGCGCTGCGCCCTTGCCAAATGGCGGCGCTTGCCTCAGCCTTCTCTCCAACGGAGACTCCCGCCCCATGAATACCGATCTCACCGGCAAGCTGTTGATCGCCCTTCCAGGCATCGGTGACCCGCAGTTTTCCCGTTCGGTGATCCTGCTGTGCGCCCACTCGCCGGACTTCGCGATGGGGATCGTGCTCAACAAGCCGATGGAAGGAATCCGCCTGCCGGAACTGTTCGAGCAGCTGGATGTGGCGACGGAACTCGGCGCCCCGGATACCTGCGTGCTCAATGGCGGACCTGTCAGCACCGAGCGCGGCTTCGTCATCCATACAGGTGACGTCATCAGCGAGGGCGCCACGCTGGAAATTGACGGGGTATTCTGCATGACCGCCACCCGCGACATGCTGGAGATGATCGGCTCCAGCGCGGCGCCGCGCAAGTCGGTCCTGGCGCTTGGCTATTCCGGCTGGGGCGCCGGCCAGCTGGAAATGGAACTGGCGGCCAATGCCTGGCTGGTGGGCGATCCCGACGACGACATCGTGTTCGGCGATGATTACAGCCAGAAATGGACCCACGCGCTCAGCCGCATGGGAGTCGATTCCGGCCGGTTGCAGATTGATGGCGGCTCGGCCTGATCAGGTTGTCAGGAAGGCTGCAGCCGATTCCGCATTCATCGGGCGGGCAAAGGCGAAACCCTGGACATGGTCAAAGCCCAGCCCGCGCAGCAGCACGGCATCATCCTTGTCCTCGACACCCTCTGCCGTACTGGTCATGCCAAGGCGGCTCGCCAGCAAGGTGATCGTGGAGAGGATCGTGTCGATGCGCTGCTGGCCAAGGCGGCATGTCAGCCCGTGGTCGATCTTCAGGCTGTCGGCCGGCAGGTCCGCCAACCACTCGAATGAGGAATGCCCCGTCCCGAAATCATCGAGCACGAGACCGGCCCCGACGGCTTTCAGGGCCATGGCCGCCGCCAGGGCATGGCTGGCATCGCGCAGCGCGGCCTGCTCGGTCAGCTCGATCCTCAAGGCACGGGGCGGAAGCTGGTAGCCATTCATCAGGGCCTCGACGAGCGCGGGCACGGTGCCGCGGGCCAGGTCGCGCGCCGTCAGGTTCACGTGCATGAACACGTCATCCCGCCCGGAGCGTTCCCGCAGCATGGCCAGCGTCTCGGCCGACCGAATCAGCATGTTGGAGGCCAGCGCCTCGTCTTCATAGCGGCTGGGCGGCGATGTCCCCTCGGCGCCATCCCAGCGTGCGAGCGCTTCGAAACCGGCAATCCGGCCATCGCGCAGCGAGATGATCGGCTGGTAGACTGGCGCAAGGTCCGGCCCGGGTTTCAGGTCGGACGGATCGATTTCCGGGAAGTCATCGCCGACAAGCAGCATGCCGCGAGCCTCCGCGCGCCCGATAAAGGCGCCGACAAGATGCACGTCCCGCCCGTTCGACAGGCGCAGCGCACACCGCACTGGCCCTTCGCCTGTGCCAAGCGCCTTGCCGAGACGGCCGCGGCTCAGCCCCTCCATCATCTGCTCAAGCGCCGTGATCGACCAGTCGCCCGACAAGTCGGACAGGACGGTCGCCTTCGGCGCGTCAATGGCGAGGCGCTGCGTCGGAGCATGCCAGTGCCAGTTGCCGTGAGGCTGTGAAGGTTGAGGCTTGGCCATTTGGTTGAATCTAGCCGTGATTTTGCGGCCTGACGAGGCCGAAAAGGACGTGATCGCGACGTTCGCCTGCAATCTCGAGATAGCCGCGCGCATAGCCCTCTTCCTCGAAGCCTGCCGTCTCCAGCACTTTGCGGGACCGGTTGTTCTCTGCCAGCGTGCCGGCATCAATGCGCCACAGGCCGAGGCGGTCAAACCCCCAGGCCGTCAAGGCGATGACGGCTTCGCGCATGTATCCTGACCCTTCAAAATCGGCGCCGAGCCAATAGCCGAGGCTGGCGCTCGACGCCGGCCAGGTGCGGACATGGGTCAGCGACGCCCCGCCAATCAGCGTATTGTCGGATATGCGGCGGATCAGGAACACATAGGCCTGCGCGTTTTTCCATGCCGCGTTCCAGGCTTTCAGCCGCCGCGCCCAGTCCGCTTTCGAATTGGCGTCTCCCGGCCAGACAGGTTCCCATTGTTCGAGATGCGCGCGGCTGGCCGTGCGCAGGGCCGCCCAGTCCTCAAAGTCGCTCTTGCGGGGCGGTTCGAGGACAAGGCGCTCGCTGGCAATCAGTGTATCGCGCTGGGTGACGGCCATCAGGGGACCGTCTGTATCTTGGCTTCAATCGCACCGCGCACAGCGGACAGGTCGGCCGGCAGGCGGTCGAAGACCTCGCCCCGCGCCAGCAGCGTGCCGCACCGGTGGGGCAGCGGGGCATCGAGACCCGTGGCCTCCTTCACCGTTTCCGGGAACTTGGCCGCCGCCGCCGTCGCCAGCACAACCGTCGCGACGTCGCTGCGCGGCAACTGGCGCGCCCGGAACGTGCCGACCGCCGTGTGCGGGCAGATCAGCCAGCCCGTCTCGGATTCAAACCGGGCCATTTCCGCCAGCGTATCGGCGTTGCTCACGGTCGCAGCCGTGATGCCGACACAGCCCAGCCGGCCGATGGCCGCCTCCGGCAACGCGGCTTCACCGGCCTGCTTGTAGCGGTCATAAACGCTGCGCACGGCGTCGCCGTCCCGGCCTGTCGCCTCATACAGAAGCCGCTCGAAATTCGACGGCACGGAAATATCCATGGCCGGGCTCGGCGTCGCAACCGCCGGGGCGCGTGACATGACACCGGTATTGAACAGGCGCGCCAGCGCGTCATTCTCATTCACGGCGCAGGCGATCTCGAAGCCGCCCGTCATCAGGCCGCAGCGCGCGGCGACATAGCCGGCCAGCGCGTCCCCCATGTTTCCGCTCGGCACGACGAAGCGGATCTTTCCGCCGAGCGCGGCCTGCGCCGTTGCATAGTAAACAGACTGCGCTGCAATCCGGGCCCAGTTGATCGAGTTGACGCCCGACAGGCCCACGCCGTCGGCGAAAGCCTTGTCTGCAAACAGCGATTTGACGATTGCCTGGCAGTCGTCGAAGTCGCCATCGACAGCCAGGTTGGTCACATTGGACGCCCCGGTCGTGGTCATGAACAGGCGCTGGACGGGCGAAATGCGCTCATGGGGATGCAGGATGAACAGGTCCGCATGCCGGGCGCCAGCAAAGGCCGCCGCCGCCGCGCCGCCCGTATCGCCGGATGTGGCGCAGACGATGGACAGGCGCTTGCCGCTCTTGCCCAGCATGTAGTCGTAGAGCTGGGCGATGATCTGCATCGCCACATCCTTGAAGGCCAGCGTCGGGCCGTGGTGCAGTTCCATCAGCCAGAGGCCGGGACCGGCCTGCGTCAGCGGGGCAACCGAATGGTGGGCAAAGCTGGCATAGGCGCGCTCGCACATGGCCAGCATGTCGGCCTCGGGAATCGCATCGCCCGCAAAGGCGGACAGGATGCGCGCCGCGACCTGCGGATAGGGCTCATCAGGTCCGGCCGGGGCGATTTGCGGATAGGTTTCCGGCACATAGAGGCCGCCATCGGGGGCGAGGCCCGCTAGGCAGGCGCCGACGAAATCAACCGGTGCGGCCTGTCCGCGTGTCGAAACATATTTCACGCATCGCTCCCTTTACGAAATCTCAGGCGGCCCTGCTGGTGATGGAAGGCGAGATACACGCCGATCAGCGCCATGGCGAGCCCCCACCAGGTGATCGCATAGCCAAAATGGCGCTGTGGCGGCAATTCGCTGTCGGCGCGCACCCTGGCGAACGGATTCTCTCCCACCATGGTGCGGCCATTCTCGGTCAACCGGATCGTTTCAGGTTCGAATACGCGCCCGTCTACACGACCCGCCAGATCGGCCGGCAGCACAGCCGCCAGGACAGCCGGATCCAGCGTGTAATAGATGCCGGTCTGGGGACTGTCTTCACCGCTGAACGCGTTACGCCCGCGCGGCACCTGGTAGAGACCGCGCGCCGCATAGCGCAGGCCCGCGCTGCAATCGGGCCCTTCGCACGGACTGGGCGGTTCGACCTGGTAGATGATCTCTGTCGGCGTGAAGACCACGTCGCGCCCGGTATCAATGGCCACCACACGGCGCCAGGCCGCATTGGCGTCAACGTATGCGTAGACCATGGTCTCGCTGCCCTGGATCACCGATCCATCAATCAGGGCCCATTCCGGCTCGGCCTTGTCGAGCGCCATCTTTTCGGTGAAGCGCCCATACTGCCAGTTTCCGAGCCAGACGAGGATGACCAGGCTGGCCAGCGTGAACAGCGTAAGCACGGGAAGCGGACGGAAGGTCATGGCGGGTCTCGGGCCTTTTATGAAAAAGGCCCGCCGGGCGGTTTGACGCGCCGGCGGGCCTGGGTTCGGATCAGGTTCGCGTGAAGGCGCTTACTTGCCGCCTTCCATGATGAGGTAGGGCGCAACGTAAACGAACGCGAAGAGGAACAGCCACACCACATCAACGAAGTGCCAGTACCAAGCCGCGAATTCGAAGCCGAGATGCTTGGTCGGCGTCATGCCGCCCATCATCAGGCGTAGCAGGCAGATCGCGAGGAAGATCGTTCCGATCACAACGTGCGCGCCGTGGAAGCCGGTGGCCATGAAGAAGGCCGACCCATACAGCGTGCCGTCATAGGTGAAGCCGGCATGGCTGTATTCCAGCACCTGCAGGGCGGTGAAGCCGAGGCCGAGCAGCACGGTCAGCAGCAGGCCGAGCTTGGCGCCCGACCGGTCACCATGCTGGAGCGCGTGGTGGGCCCAGGTCACGGTCGTGCCGGACAGGAGCAGGACCAGCGTGTTTATCAGCGGCAGGTGGAAGGGGTCAAACGTCTCGACGCCGGCCGGTGGCCAATCGTTGAACTTGGCCAGAGCGTCGGCATAAAGCGGGTTGGTTGCGTCCCATGTGCTGCCGGTGCGGGCCGACTCATAGATCGTGAACTCGAAGAAGCCCCAAAACCAGGCGACGAAGAACATCACTTCAGATGCGATGAACAGGATCATGCCATAACGAAGGCCAATGCTGACAACCGGTGTATGGTCGCCGATCGCACCTTCCTTGGCCACTTCGCGCCACCAGCCGGTCATGACCCAGATGACCATGGCAAAACCGATGGCCAGCAGCCACCATGTCCCGGCTTCAAGGCCGAACAGGCCCTTCATGTAGGTCACACCGCCCACTGCCAGCACGATCACGGCCAGGGAACCGAGCAGTGGCCACGGGGAGGGATTTACGAGGTGGTAATCGTGTTTGACATCGCCGCTGGACATGGCTTGGAAAACCCCTTGAAATTATCACGTATAGCTTTGCGCTGTTTAGCCCGCTCCGCGCCGGAAACGCAACAGTCTCAGCCCGGCGAGGCCGAATTCGCCGCACCCCGGGCTTCCTGGCTCAGCGGGCCCTTGTAGGTCGAACTGTCGAAAAACGTGTAGCTGAGCGTGATCGTTTCGAGCTGGCTGGCGACATGATCTTCGATCACATCAGGCGAAATGAAGTAGACGACCGGCAGTTTCTTTGATTCGAACGGCGCGATCACGCGCTCCTCGAAGCAGAAGCATTCCAGCTTGTAGAAATACGGCCCGGCAAAATGCGGCGTCACATTATAGCTCGCGATGACGCGAATCGGTTTGTCCGTCGGGTTCTCGACTTCATAGAAGGCGAGTCCGTGCTGCCCGATCTTGACCGTCTGTTCGCGCTGCAGCGGACGGAAAATCAGTGCCGTGTCCGCGACGTTCGCATCGAAGCGCATGGTGATTTCCTGATCGAGGATCGTATCCGGCGCGCGTGTCGCGATCCGCGTCGTGCCGCCGAAGCCCGTGATTTGGCAGAAACTCTTGTAGAGCGGCTCGGCCATGAACGCGAGCCCAAGCATGGCCAGGAAGACGCCGCCGGCGATCAATCCGATGGTGAGGTTCGAGAGTTTCATTCGGGCGCCTCTTCGGGCTCAAGTCCGGCGGGCGGAGCCGCCTGTTCTTCGGTCATGCCAGGCGGCAGGGCCGGCGCTTCCTGCAGCGGCGCGCGGGCCTTCTTGTTCGGGCTGTAATAGAAGCTGGCACCCTCGCTCAGATCGGTACTCGACAGGCGGATGACGGTTGTGACACCGACCAGAACGACAAAGCCGAACAGCGCCAGGCCGAGCCAGATGTTCCGCTTGTTGCGCGCGGCGAGCGCTTCAGGTTCCAGCCTGGCCGCGGGCGTAAACTCCCCGGCATAGGGTTCTTTCTCGTCAACCATCTAGAAGCCCTTCACAGCGAAAAACAGGCCGGTCGCATGCTCGAAAATCACAGCAGCAAAGACCAGGAACAGGTAGAGAATCGAAAACAGGAACATGGACTTTGCGAGCTTCTTTTCCGCATCGCTGCAACCGGCATCGCCCGCATTCGACCGGAACACACGCACGGCATAGGACAGGAAGACCAGGCCAAGCACACCGGCCGTCACCGCATAGATCCAGCCGCCCAGGCCCGTCAGCACGGGCGTCAGCGCCAGTGGCACGAGCAGGATCGTATAGAGCAGCATCTGCAGGCGGGTGGCCTTGGCGCCATGGGTTACCGGCAACATCGGCACGCCCGCCTTCTCGTATTCGCCATGGGCCAGCAGGCTGAGCGCCCAGAAGTGCGGCGGCGTCCAGAAGAAGATGATCGCGAACAGGATCCACGCATCCAGCGGCATGTTGCCCGTCACGGCGGCCCAGCCGATGACCGGCGGGAATGCCCCTGCCCCGCCGCCGATGACAATGTTCTGCGGCGTCGAGCGCTTCAGCCACATCGTGTAGATGACGCCGTAATAGAAGATCGAAAATGCCAGCAGCGCCGCCGCGATCCAGTTCGAGGCAAGCCACATCAGCATGACCGACACGCCGGACATGATGAGGCCCATGGCCAAGGCTTCCTCGCGCGGCACCGCGCCGGAGGGGATTGGCCGGGTCGAGGTGCGCGTCATGATCGCGTCGATATCGGAATCGAACCACATGTTGATCGCGCCCGCCGCGCCCGATCCGAGCGCAACCGCCAGCAGGGCGATGGCACCCATTAGCGGGTTGACCGGCGTGCCGGTCACGCTGGCCGCAGCGATCAGGCCTGCTGCCGCCGTGAAGACGACCAGCATCATGATGCGCGGCTTCATCAGGTTCACATAGTCGCTCGCGGTTGCGTAGCGCCGTGCGGGTGTCGCGGGTGCATCTGTCATGGTCAAAGCCTTATGAGCCATTCAAGCGAAACGGCCCATACGCCTTTTCAGCGCAGGGCCGCCCGATTTTGTGTTGCCTGCCGGTGCCCGGAACCGGGCGGCCGGCGCGAGCGAGCTAGTGGCCGCCCTTGGTCGTGACGTGCGGCAGCTCGTTATACTGGTGGAATGGTGGCGGCGAAGGCAGCGTCCATTCCAGAGTCGTGGCGCCTTCACCCCATGGATTGGCGGCACCCTTGCGGCGGCGGATCATCGCTTCGGCAAGGCCAATGAAGAAGACCAGCGTCGCGACCAGCGTGATGGCGTAACCAACCGACGAGATATAGTGCCAGGTGGCGAAGCCGTCTGCAAAATCGATATAGCGGCGTGGCATACCCTGCAGGCCGAGGAAGTGCTGCGGGAAGAACAGGACGTTCGAGCCGACGAACATCAGCCAGAAATGCAGGCCGCCGATCATGCCATTATACTTGATGCCGAACATCTTCTCGAACCAGTAATACCACCCGGCGAAGAGGCCGAACACGGCGCCGAGCGACAGCACATAGTGGAAGTGCGCAACGACGTAATAGGTGTCGTGAAGCGCGTGGTCGATACCGGCATTGGCCAGCACGACGCCGGTCACGCCACCGACGGTGAACAGGAAGATGAAGCCGATGGCCCAGAGCATCGGAACCTTGAACTCGATGGAGCCGCCCCACATTGTGGCGATCCACGAGAAGATCTTGATGCCTGTCGGCACCGCGATGACCATGGTCGCCGCGATGAAATAGGCCTTCAGGTCGACGTTCATGCCGACCGTGTACATGTGGTGTGCCCACACGACGAAGCCGATCACGCCAATCGAGACCATGGCATAGGCCATGCCGAGATAGCCGAAGATCGGCTTCTTGGAGAAGGTCGAGACGATGTGGCTGATGATGCCGAAGGCCGGCAGGATCATGATGTAGACTTCCGGGTGACCGAAGAACCAGAACAGGTGCTGGAACATGATCGGGTCGCCGCCACCGGCCGGGTTGAAGAATTGCGAACCGAAATTGCGGTCTGTCAGCAGCATGGTCAGCGCGCCTGCAAGAACCGGAAGCGACAGGAGCAGCAGCACGGCCGTGACCAGAACGCCCCAGGCGAACAGCGGCATCTTGTGCATGGTCATGCCGGGGGCACGCATGTTCAGGATGGTGACGATGAAGTTGATAGCGCCGAGGATGGACGCGATACCAGCCGTGTGAAGCGACAGGATAAGCAGGTCCATGGCCGGGCCGGGGTGGCCGGTGGTCGACGAGAGCGGCGGATACAGGACCCAGCCACCGCCAAAGCCGTTACCGGACGAAGTGCCAGGTACCGTCATGGAGATACAGGCCAGCACGAAGGCGGCCACCGTCAGCCAGAACGAAATATTGTTCATGCGCGGGAAGGCCATGTCCGGGGCGCCGATCATCAGCGGTACGAACCAGTTGCCGAAACCGCCGATCAGCGCAGGCATGACCATGAAGAAGATCATGATCAGGCCGTGATAGGTGATCACGGTATTGTAGAAATGCTTGGCTTGCGCGATGGCCGCGTCGCCCTGGGCACCTTGGAACTGCTCGACGATCCAGAGCATCGGACCGATGCCTGGCTCAGCCAGTTCCCAGCGGATCAGGCCGGACAGCGCATAGCCGACAATGCCCGCACACAGCGCGAAGATGAGGTAGAGGGTGCCGATGTCCTTGTGGTTCGTCGACAGGAACCAGCGCTTGAAGAAGCCTGGTGTGTGGGCGTGGTCATCGTGGTGATGGTCGAGGGCGATTTCATCCATTGGCATGGCGGATCTACTCTTCTCTCAAAGCTTAATTGTTAGCGGCGAGCTGCGTGCCCGTCTCAAGTGCGGCCATTGTGCGGACCGACGCAGCGGCGGCGTCATAGTCGCCGGCCAGCATCATCTGGGCCCAGGCATCAAACTGGGCCTGCGAGACGACACGCACCTCGATCGGCATGTAGGCATGGTCGACACCGCACAGTTCGGAGCATTGCCCGTAATAGACACCCGGCTGGTCCACGAGGAACCAGCCCTCGTTCAGGCGGCCTGGCACAGCATCGGTTTTGACGCCGAATGCCGGAACCGTCCACGAGTGGATGACATCAGCGGCAGCGGTGTAATAGCGGATGTAGCGACCGGCCGGGATCACCATCGGATAGTCAACGGCCAGGTTGCGCGGACGCTCACCCGTGTCGGTCGGATCCGCCGAAGTTCCCTTGTGGATACCGTTGGACACGAATTCCAGCGGGAAACCGTCGGCATCGACGATGTCAGGATAGGAATAGGTCCAGTTCCACTGGTTGCCCTGGGCCTTGACGTTGACGAAGCCCTGCGCGGCCGCATCCGGGAAATTGTTCTTGGTGTAGCGCTCGTACTCGGCCGATTTGCCGTCGGCGAGGAGCGCGGCTGATTCGGTCTGGATCTTCTCGAGGTTCGGCACAACGTCCTGATAATAGAGGTTCGGGAAGGACAGGCCGGCAATCGCGACAAGGATAAGCGCCGGAACAACCGTCCAGATCACTTCGATCAGCGAATTGTGGCTGAACTTCCGGGACACGGGGTTCGCCTTGCGGTTATAGCGCACCATCACCCAGACCAGCAGGACCGACACGAAGATCGTGATTGCCGTGATGATCCACAGGACATAGTCATCGTGGAAGAAGTGAATACGTTCTGCAATGCGCGTTGCAGCAGGCTGGAAGCCGAGCGCACCATCGACAGGCGTGGCAGCAAACGCCGGTGCAGCCAGTATTGAAGCGCACAAGGCGGCAATGAAGTGTCGCACGAAGGAATCCTCGTCTCGTTGGAATTGCTTCGCTGTATCTATATCAGACCGCCCCTGCAACCCAGCAGTTTTCGCGCTCAATATTGTCGCAGGCGCTCGCCGCTAACCGCCAATCGTGCTATTATTGCGAAAACAAAACATAAGGGAGACAATAATGAGGAATATAGTGGCATTCACTGCGATTGCTTTCCTTCTCTCGGCTCCGTTCGCATCTGCGCAGGTCTCGATCATTGGCGGCGGCATCGCCAAGGACTGCTATGAAGCAGCCAAATACCAGCGCACGTCGGCTAGCGAAGGCGAGAAAATCTGCACCCGCGCCATCGAATCGGAGCTGATGAACGTCACCAACAAGGCGGCCACATATACCAATCGGGGCGTTTTGCGCATGCGGTCCGGGCGGCTGGAGGCTGCATTGTCAGATTATGACATCGCCAAGCGTATGCGACCGGAAGAAGGTGCCACCTACCTGAACGAAGGCGCCGCCCACATCCTGCGCAAGGATTTCAATTCGGCCCTCGTGTCGCTCGACAAGGCGATTGAGCTCGATTCCCACGATCTCTACGCCGCCTATTACAACCGGGCGATCGCCAAGGAAAATACCGGCGACATCCAGGGCGCCTATTTCGATTTCAAGCGGGCCGATGAGCTGAACCCCGATTGGGATCTCGCCAAGCGCCAGATGGCCCGCTTCCAGGTGACGACGAACTAGGCCTTTCACGGGCGCTTTCAGTCCGCCGCGGTTCGTAAGTCATCGCAAGGCGTGGAACCAATGTCTGTGAGCGCCGTTTCCTTTCGACCACTCTCTGGAAAAGGAAACCAATCATGCTGCGCTGGGCCATCATCTTTCTCGTCGTCGCGCTTGTCGCGGCCGTTCTCGGCTTTGGCGGAATTGCCGGCACGGCCGCCGGCATCGCCAAGATCCTCGCCCTGATCTTCATCGTCCTGTTCGTCGTCTCGCTGGTCTTTGGCGGCCTTCGCAGGGGATGACCCCGGAATCATCCGAACGGTCGGATGAGCCCAAGCGAGTGCCAAGCCACCACAGCTGGGCGCTCGTTGGTATTTTCTGGATCATGGCCCTGAGCGTCCTGACCATCGCTCAGGGCCTGATTGTTCCCATCGTGACGGCCATGCTGCTGGCGCTGATCTTCAGCCCCGTACGCAGGGCCCTCGGCCGGATGGGCCTGTCATCGGGCGTGGCGGCGGCGATTATCCTGCTGACCCTGATCGGGACCGTGGGCACGCTCGGCTATTTCGTATCGGACGCCTTGAAAGACAGCCTTGCCGAGGCGCCCCACATGATCGCGGATGTCGGTGACAAGCTGAAGGAACTGACGGGCACCGTCCAGCCGGTCATGGATGCCTCCGAACAGATCCAGGACATGGCCACAAAGGAACCGGCGACAGACACGGTGACCATCCGTGAGCCGGGATTCCTGTCAGGGTTTGCTGACCGCATGCCGGTGATTGCCGGACAGATCGTGATCTGCCTGACGCTGACCTTCTTCCTGATTGCCTCCGGCAACCTGTTCTACGAGAAACTTGTGCAGGTCATGCCGACGCTGAAGGACAAGCGGCGGGCGCTGGCCGTGGCGCGGACCATCGAGAACCAGCTCTCGGTCTACCTGCTGACAATCACCCTCATCAATATGGGGCTGGGCGTCGCCATCGGCCTGACCATGTGGGCCCTGGGCATGCCGGATCCGCTCCTGTTCGGGGTGGCGGCATTCCTGCTCAATTACATCCCCTATATCGGGGCGATGGCGGGCGTGGGGATATCCTTTCTCGTCGGGCTGGTAACCTTTGACTCGGCGACGGCGGCGATCCTTCCGGCGGTGTGCTTCTGGGCCATGACCTCGTTCGAGGGCCAGTTCGTCACCCCCGTCATGGTAGGCCGGCGGTTGAGACTGAACGCTGTGGTCGTGTTCGTCTCCTTTGCCCTGTGGGCCTGGCTCTGGTCCTTCATGGGCATGCTGCTTGCCACCCCGATGCTTCTGACCATGAAGGTCGTGTCGGATCATGTCCCCAGCATGGCCTCCTTCGGCAAGTTCCTTGCCGACCGGGATGAGCTGTCGCGATCGGACCGGCGGATCCTGAAATACGTTTTCCGCCGTGACGTGCCCCTCGGCAAGCGGCAGGAAGCCCGCGAAGCGAAAGAGGCAGGAGAGGCAAAGGCGAACCTGCCCGCCCCGACCCTTCCGGACGCCGGACCCGGCCCGAAAGCCAATCTCACCGCTTGACAGGCTTTGCCCTTGCTGCGGGCGCCGATCACCCGCATTTAGGATGCATGACCCAGACCCAATTACCTTTCGATGTCGCCCGCGCTGCGGATATCCTGTCTGATGCTGTCTCTGGCGGCGACGATGGCGACCTGTTCATTGAACGCTCACGCTCTGAAAGTTTCATGTTCGATGACGGGCGGCTGAAGTCGGCCGCATTCGACACCGAACAGGGCTTTGGCCTGCGCGTCGTGGCAGGCGAAGCGCAGGGCAGCGGCTACGGATCGGAACTGTCGCTTGGCGCCATCACGCGCGCCGCGCAGACCGCCTCGCAGGCCAAGCGCGGCTATTCCGGCCGCCTCGCCGACGGCCCGCAACCGACCAACCGGCGCCTCTACGCGCCAATCGACCCGACATCGGCGCCAGATTTCACCGTCAAGACCGGCCTCCTGGCTGAAATCGATGCGTGGACACGGGCCCTCGACCCGCGTGTCGTGCAAGTGTCCGTCTCGCTCGCTGGCAGCCATCGCGAGGTCGATATCATCCGGCCCGACGGCGCCGTATTCTCTGAAGTCCGCCCGCTTGTCCGTCTCAACGTATCCGTGACGCTTGAGGAAAACGGCCGCCGCGAATCCGCCAGCGCTGGCGCAGGCGGCCGCGCGGCCTATGACGAGTGGATCCAGCCGGAACGCTGGCAGGGCATGGTCCGCCGCGCGCTCGGCAAGGCCTCGGTGAACCTCCAGTCGATCCCGACCCCGGCCGGCGTGATGGAAGTCGTGCTCGGCCCTGGCTGGCCCGCCGTGCTGCTGCACGAGGCGGTCGGCCATGGCCTCGAGGGTGACTTCAACCGCAAGGGCACCAGCGTCTATGCTGGGCGGATCGGCGAACAGGTCGCCGCCAGGGGCGTCACTATTATTGACGATGGCAGCATCGAAGCGCGTCGCGGCTCCCTGTCGTTTGACGATGAAGGCACGCCAACCCAGCGCACCGTGCTGATCGAGGACGGCATCCTGAAGGGCTATATGCAAGACCGCCTGAATGCCCGCCTGATGGGCGTCGCGCCGACCGGCAATGGCCGGCGCGAAAGCTATGAAGCGCAGACCATGCCGCGGATGACCAACACGGTCATGCTGGGCGGCGACAAGGATCCGGACGAAATCGTTGCCTCGATCAAGCGCGGCCTCTGGGCCGTGGACTTTGGCGGCGGCCAGGTCGACATAACGTCCGGCAATTTCGTGTTCCAGTGCACCGAGGCCTATCTCGTCGAGAACGGCAAGGTCGTCGCGCCGGTCAAGAATGCCACGCTGATCGGCCACGGGCCAACCGTGCTGCAGCAAGTATCCATGATCGGCAATGATTTCGCCATGGATGACGGTGTCGGCGTGTGCGGCAAGGCCGGCCAGTCGGTGCCGGTGGGGGTCGGACAGCCAACCCTCAAGGTCGGCGCCCTGACCGTGGGCGGCGCGGGATAAAATTCCTGTCATGATTAACGCTGACTCTTGCGGGCGCGCGAGGGTTTTGCCACTTTGTCGCCATAATAGGGCGCGCCGCCGTTAAGGATGCCGCGCCGGGTGGGTAAAGGGCGACGAAGACGGATGCGGCGGAAATTCCTGACTTTGGTGTGTGCAACCATTGGCCTGGGCAGCATGGCGATGGCCGACATCGGAACACTCTCGGCCGATACGGCTTTCCAGATGTCCCAGAAAGGCGAGCTCATCCTGATCGACGTGCGCACGCCCTCGGAATGGGCGATGACTGGCATGCCGCGCGACAGTGTCGGCGCGACGCTGCAGGATGCCGATTTCGTGGCCCGGGCCCGCGGGGCCGTTTATGGCGACCTCGAGCACCCGGTCGCGGTGATCTGCCGGTCAGTCGAGTGCTCGACAAAGGCGGCGCAGAAGCTCGTCTCCGAAGGCTTTGCCAACGTGTTCGATATTTCCGAAGGCATGGTGGGCCATCTCGGCGCCAGCGACGGCTGGATCAAGCGCGGCCTGCCAACCGATCCTTTCAATCCTCCGATGCGATAGCCTTGCAGGCAACCGGAACGGAAAAGGGCGGCCTTTGCGGGGCCGCCCTTTTGTTTTGGACCTTGGCGGTGTGGCCTAGACCATCTTGCCTTCGTCGGTCTTCATCCAGCTCTTGATCAGCGGCGAGATCAGCAGCATCCCCACAGCGATGCCGATCCCGATATAGCCAACCGAACTGTAAACGCTGAGATAGGTCGCCTTTGCGGCTGCCATATCCGTCAGCTGGCCGCCAATCGTCTCCGAACCCGTCGAGCGGGCAATGACGCCAGCAAGGAAGTTCGAGAGGCCGGAATACAGGAACCAGGCGCCCATCGTCATGCCCACCACCTGCGCCGGAGCCAGCTTGGTGACAGCGGACAGGCCGACGGGTGACAGCATGAGCTCTGCCATCGTGTGGATCCAGTAGATCAGGAAGATGAACAGGACAGGCGTCATGGCCGAGGGGCCAACCGTCTGAATGCCTGCCACGAGCGCGAGGAAGCCGAGGCCGACGCCGAACACGCCAATCGCGAATTTCACCGGCGTGGATGGCTCCTTGTTGCGCTTGGCCAGCCATATCCACAGCCAGGCAATGATCGGCGCGAAAATGAAGATGAAGCCGGCATTCAGCGACTGGAAGACGGGCGCCGGGACGGACCATCCAAGCAGTGTGCGGTCGACCAGTCGGTCGGTGAACAGGTTCAGCGAGGAACCGGCCTGTTCGAACAGCGCCCAGAACGGGATCTGCGCGAGGACGAAATAGATCGCCGCAAACATCCGGTTGCGTTCAGTGCCCTTCAGCCGGAGGAACGCGTAGCCGACGAGGAACAGGAACATCAGGACGCCAATTGGGCCGAGGATGCCGCCGACGATCTCCTCGTTCATCACAAGCAGCATCGAGACGGCGATCATCAGGAGGCCGGCCAGGTAGCAGGCCCATTCCACGTTGATCGGGCCAAGCACGGACTTCTTGAGCATCGCCTCATCTGGCGGATCGGCGCGGCCGCCGAGGAATTTCTGTCCCCACAGGAACACGACCAGACCGGCCAGCATGCCGACGCCCGCAAGGCCGAAGCCCCAGGCCCAGCCATATACGATGCCGAGGATGCCGCAGGTGATGGAGGACAGGAAAGAGCCGAGATTGATACCCATGTAGAACAGGGTGAATCCCGAGTCGCGGCGCACATCGCCAACATTGTAGAGCGTGCCGACAATCGTCGAGATATTCGCCTTCAGGAAGCCGACGCCGGCAATGATGAGCGCGAGTGACAGGAACAGGATGTTCTTGAACAGGTCCTGCGTAATGATCTTGGTCTCATAGGTATCGCGATCGATCCGCTCGGGCAGGCCCATGGTTTCCGGATCCGCGATAATGAGCTCATTGGTTTGATTGTCGAAACTGATCAGCGAAGTCTTGTCGCCCTGAACGATGATCTGATTGGCGTCGCCGCCGCGTCCGTCCAGTGTCAGTTCGTATTCTGCGCCGTTGATCGTCGCGATCTGCTGCGAACCCGATCCCTCGAATGCCATGCCGAAATGGCCGAGCACGAGCAGGATGGCACCGAACGTAACCGCCTTGCGCTGCCCGAGATACCTGTCGGCCAGCGTGCCGCCGATGATCGTCATCACATAGACCAGCGCGGTATAGGCGCCGTAGATCAGCGCGGATTTTTCGTCCGAAAACAGGAAATGCTGCGTCAGGTAGATGATGAGAAGGCCGCGCATCCCGTAATAGGAAAAGCGCTCCCACATCTCGGTCAGGAACAGGATAAACAGGCCTTTCGGGTGACCGAAAAAGCTGGTGTCTCCCGCAACGGGATCCGTTGTCGATACTGGAATGTCTGTCACAGTGGCCCTCCCCAGGCTCGTTGCAGTCTGTGGCGCGCCATCAGCGCATGAGGCGCAGTTTGACCACGCGCCGCGCGAAGGCTCAAGGCAATTTGTGCTTAGGCATGGCTTCGTCGGCGCAAAAGCGTGCCCCTAATACGCCTCTTCCGCGAAAATTGGCCGCACATCCCGGTTCCAGGCACCATGATAGCGCGCCAGGAGGCGGTCTGCGGGGGTCAGGCCGCTGGCGGCAATCTCGTCAAGTTCGGTGAGATAGCCTGTCTCGTCATCACCGGAGGTCGAGAGGTTTGCCCGGTTCCTGAGCCCCTGACGGGACAGGGCCAGCACATGTTTGGCGAGATCCTGCATCGACCCGCCGCCCGGCACCGGTGTTCTCAGGCCGAGCGTGCGAACGCTCTGGCGCATGGCTTCACGGTCGGCATCGGTCCAGTCCTTCACGAGGTCCCAGGCGGCATCGAGGCAATCGGGACAATACAACAGCCCCGTCCAGAAGGCCGAAAAGGCGCAGAGGCGGCTCCAGGGGCCGGCATCCGATCCGCGCATTTCAAGGAAACGCTTCAGGCGCACTTCCGGGAAGATTGTCGACAGGTGATCGACGAAGTCATCCATTGCCGGCAACTCGCCCGGCAGGATCGGCAGTTTGCCCGACATGAAGTCCCGGAAGCTGAGGCCGCTCGCATCCAGGTATTCCCCCTTGCGGCGGACAAAATACATCGGCACATCAAGGGCATAATCGACATATTGCTCGAAACCGAAGCCCTGATCGAACACGAAAGGCAGCATGCCCGTACGGTCCGGGTCCGTGTCGGTCCAGATCTGCGAACGGTAGGACAGGAAGCCATTGGGGCGCCCGTCCAGGAAGGGCGAGTTGGCGAACAGGGCGGTACCGAGCGGCTGGAGGGCCAGTGACACGCGGAATTTCTTCACCATGTCGGCTTCCGAGCCGAAATCGAGATTGGTCTGCACCGTGCAGGTGCGGAACATCATCTGGCGGCCAAGACGGCCCACCTTGTCCATATAGGCCGTCATGATGCGGTAGCGGCCTTTGGGCATGACGGGGGTTTCGGCAAGGCTCCAGAGCGGGCTGGCGCCGGCGCCAAGGAAGGCAACGCCCAGCGGCTCGGCGATGTGGCGGACTTCCTCCAGGTGACTGCCCACCTCGTTACAGGTCTGGTGGATGGTCTCGAGCGGCGCGCCGGACAGTTCGAACTGGCCGCCCGGCTCAAGCGAGACGCTGGCCCCGTCCTTTTTCAGGCCGATCAGGTGCCCGCCTTCGACAATCGGCTCCCAGCCGAACGTGTCCCGCAGTCCTTCCAGCATGGACAGGATGGACGCCTTGCCGTCATAGGGCAGCGGCCGCAAGCCGTCCTTGATGAAGCCGAATTTCTCGTGCTCCGTGCCGATCCGCCAGTCCGCCATGGGCTTTGACCCTGCGGCAAGATAATCGACCAGTTCTGCCTTGGATTCGATACGCGTGGAGGACTCGTCGATGTCCGAGGTCGGTGTGGTCATCTGAAGCCTCCCAAAAACGGCGATGGAAGTGCACATAGGGATGTTTCATCCCAACGCCAACCGGGTTATCGTCTTGCCTGAAATGAGAGTTCAGAGGGACTGACGTGAACAGGCTGAAGGCAGACGAGCGGGACGACCTGAAATTGTGGGCACATATCCACGTTCGGGGCGGCTATGAGGAGATCGATGAGATCGAAGATATTCTCTTCGAACTCACCGAGGACTTCGAAACGTCGATGTCCGATCGCGACCGCCGTATCGCCGTGCGTGACGTGCTGGTCGGTGCCGTTCAGACGCTGGTTGACGAACAGGAAAGCTGGCCGGTGCTGACCGACTATGACCGGCTGGAACTGGCCATGGACATGCTGGAAGACAATGGCGTGGTCGCCCGGGCGAACTTCACCTGTTGCGGCAATTGCGGCGCGGCCGAAATCGGCACCGAAATCGAGGACTATGAAACCATGGGCGACAAGGCCCGGGGTTATGTCTTTTTCCACCAGCAGGATACCGAAAGCGCCGTCGAAGGCCACGGCCTCTATTTCAGCTATGGCGCCGCCCATTCGGAACTGGACGCAGCGCATATCGCGATTGCACAGGAATTGTTCGATGTGCTGCAGGCGGTTGGCCTGAAGCCGCACTGGGACGGCAAGATCGACCACCGCGTCGGTGTCGTACTCGACTGGAAACGCCGCTGGACCGACGACGTGCCCGTCCCGCTCAAGCGCTGGTCGTTCTAGGCTGACAATGCCAGCCGCGTCTGATCTGGAGATTCGCCCGCTGGCAGCGTCGGACGAGGCCGAATGGCGCAGGCTGTGGAAAGCCTATCTCGCCTTCTACGAGACCGAACGGCCCGAGGATGTTTATGCGTCCAGCTTTGCGCGGATGTTGTCGGGCGCCCCGAACGAGTATCGCGGCCTGATCGCGCTTCTGGGCGGACACCCCGTGGGCATCGCGCACTACCTGTTCCACCGCACGAACTGGGAGATCGGCGACACCTGCTACCTGCAGGACCTCTATGCCGACCCGGATGTGCGCGGGTCAGGTATCGGCCGGGCCCTGATCGAAGCGGTCTATGCGGCCGCCGATGCGCATGGCGCCGCCTCGGTCTACTGGACAACGCAGGAATTCAATACGGTCGCCCGCCAGCTCTATGACCGGATCGGCACGAAAACACCGTTCATCAAATATGTGCGGGCGCCTTAACCCCAATCCCCGCAGAGGGCCTGCCAGAGCGTCATGGCCGAAACAGCGGCGGTTTCGGCGCGCAGGATTCGCGGGCCGAGGCTGACGGGATGCGTATCGGCGCGGCTACGCAGGAAGGCGCGCTCTGCCGGGCTGAAGCCGCCTTCGGGGCCGATCAGGATGGCGGCGGGACGATTGCCCAGGTCCTCCAGCACGTGGGCCATGGGCGCCGCCCTGCCCGCCTGCCCGCCCCAGGGGGCGTCCGCCTCGTCGCCCGCCTCGTCACAGAAGATCACCGCCGTGCCGGCCGGCAAGGCCGCCAGGCCCGCATCAAGGCTCACCGCGTCGCTCACCTCCGGCAGGTCCAGGCGCTCTGTCTGCTCGGCGGCTTCGAGGGCAATCTTCTGGAACCGGTCGAGCCGGACAGTCCGGGTCTGGGTGCGTTCGGTGATGACGGGCTGGATGCGGGCGGCGCCGAGTTCGGTGGCCTTCTCGACAATGAAATCCGTCTCCGATTTCTTGACCGGCGCGAAGAGCAGCGTCAGCTGCACGCCGCCATTTGCCTGCTGGCCCCGCAAGCGTTCGACGGGCACGAGATCGGCGCGGCGGCCTTCGACCTTGCTGATCTCGGCGCGCCATTCGCCATCGCGGCCATTGAACACGCGGACCGGATCGCCAGGCCCCAGCCGCATGACGCGGGTCAGGTATTTCGACTGTTCCTCGTCAAGCGCGAAGGCATCGCCTGCGACAAGATCACTGTTCACGAATAGGCGAGGCATGGAACTCATCGGCGTCCTATATGCCTATATAGGATTGAAGTTAAGCCGAAGGATCGTCTCATGAGCAAGCCCGTCGTCACCTCCGTCAACCCTGCCTCAGGCGAAGCGCTGCAGACCTTTACCCCGCACGGCAGCGCGGAAGTGGATGCGGCGATCGAACGGGCCGATGAGGCGTTCCGGACCTGGCGGCTGACGAGTTTCACCGAGCGCTCCCGACTGATGCACAAGGCCGCCGACATTCTCGACGCGCGCAAGGAGGCCTTTGCCCGCACGATGACGATGGAAATGGGCAAGCCGCTCAGCGAAGCCGTGGCGGAAGTGGAAAAGTGCGCGCTGGTCTGCCGCCATTATGCCGACCATGCCGAGGACTACCTCAGGGACGAAGTGATCGAGACCGAGGCCAGCCAGTCCTTTGTCCGCAACCTGCCCATGGGCCCGGTTCTGGCGGTGATGCCGTGGAACTTCCCGTTCTGGCAGGTTTTCCGCTTTGCCGCGCCGACGCTGATGGCGGGCAATGTCGGCCTGTTGAAACACGCCTCGAATGTCTGGGGATCGGCGCTGAATATCGCGAAAGTGTTCCGCGAGGCGGGTTTCCCGGAGGGCTGCTTCCAGACGCTGCTGATCGGGTCGAAAGCCGTTGAAGGCGTCATCCGCGACGCGCGGGTGAAGGCCGTGACACTGACCGGATCCGGCCCGGCCGGGCGGAGTGTCGCGATGATCGCCGGAGAGGAGCTGAAACCCTCGCTGCTGGAACTTGGCGGATCGGACGCCTTTATCGTGATGCCGTCGGCAGACCTCGGCAAGGCGGTAGAGACGGCGGTGAAATCGCGCACACGCAATAATGGCCAGTCCTGCATCGCGGCGAAGCGGTTCCTCGTTCACACCGATGTCTACGACGCCTTCACGCAGGCCTTCGTGGCCCGGATCGAGGCGCTGCGCGTCGGCGATCCGCTGCTGGAGGAGACCGATATCGGCCCGCTGGCGACCGAGGCGATCCGCGATGAACTGGCCGGCCAGGTCGAGGCGACACTGAAGGGCGGCGCGAAGCGGATCAGCAAGCTGGCCAAGCTCCCCGGCAAGGGCTGGTGGTTTGCCCCGCAGGTTCTGGCCGAGGCGCCGGACGGCACGCCGGGCGCGGAGCAGGAAATGTTCGGCCCGGTCGCCAATCTCTGGCGCGTCAGCAGCCTGGACGACGCGATCGCGCGGGCCAACCGCAGCGATTTCGGCCTCGGCTCGGCCATCTTCACGCAGGACGCGGCCGAGATCGCCCAGGCCGTGCGCGACATCGAGGCCGGCTCCACCTTCGTGAATGCGCTGGTCGCCTCAGACCCGCGCCTGCCGTTCGGCGGGGTCAAACAGTCCGGCTACGGACGCGAACTCGCCGCCGATGGCATCAAGGCTTTTGTGAACCGCAAGACCGTTTCGATCAGCTGAGCCTGCGGCCGGAAGGTGGATGGATTGGAGCGCCCCTTCTCCCTCGGGCTTGCTCGGGCAATCGCAGTGCGATTGCTTCTCCTCGCAAGCCCGAGGGAGAGGGGGCACTTGGGGGAAATTCGGGACGCCATCGCATGAGGTCCCGGCATTCGCCGGGAGGCGCGCGTAGGGGGGCTGGCCTCGCGCGCTCCCGCCCGTTAGGCTGTCCTCGAAACCAAATCATCAGAGAGCACGCATCATGAGCACAACACCGCGCAAGCTGGGGTCTGACACTGTCTATCCCGTCGGCCTTGGCTGCATGAACCTGCATCATGGCTATGGGCCGCCATCGGATGAGGCGGAGGCCGCCGCGCTGCTGAACGAGGCGCTCGATCTTGGCTATGATTTTCTCGACACGGCGACGATCTATGGCTTTGGCAGGAACGAGACGCTGATCGGCACGGCGCTGAAACACCGGCAAAGCGAGTTCCTGCAGGCGAGCAAATGCGTGCTGCTGTTCGATGGCGAGGCGCGCAGGATCGACGCGCGGCCTGCAAGCATCAAGGCGGCCTGCGAGGCGAGCCTGAAGCGCCTGCAGCGCGAGACGATTGACCTCTATTACATGCACCGGCCGGACAGGAAGGTGCCCATCGAGGATTCAATGGGCGCGATGGCGGACCTGGTGGCCGAGGGCAAGATCCGCATGGTGGGCCTGTCGGAAATGGGCGAGGGCCTGCTGCGCCGGGCCCATGCGGTGCATCCGGTGGCGGCGATGCAGTCTGAATATTCCCTGCTGACGCGCAACCCGGAGATTGCCGTGCTGGACGCCTGCCGGGAGCTGGGCGTGACCTTTGTGCCGTTTTCGCCCGTGGGGCGCGGCTACCTGGCGGACAATCCGCCGGCGCCGAAGGACTATCATTCCAGCGACATGCGGCGCATCTTCCCGCGCTGGACCGAGCCCTACTGGAGCGAGAACCTGCCGCTGCTGAAACAGGCGCAGGCCATGGCGGGTGACCTGGGGGTGACAACATCGCAGCTCGCGATTGCCTGGACGCTGGCGAAGGAACCGGGCTGCGTGCCGATCCCGGGAACGACCAGCCGCCAGCATTTGAGGGACAATTTCAAGGCCGCCGAACTGGCCCTGACGCCGGATCAGGTCGCGGCGCTGGACAGCGTGTTCGCGCCGGAAGCCGTGAAAGGCCCGCGCTATTCCCCCGCCGCGCAGGCGAGCGTCGATACCGAGCAATATGCCTTTGAACCGGCCGCGGGATGACTGTTCGCGCGAGGGTTGCTTGAGGCTGTGAAAAGCCGAAATTCCCTGTATAAGCCGCGCCATGAAGCAGATCGACACACGTGACAGGCCCGGCCTGCAGGCCATTCCGGCTGACAGCGCCCTGCCCGGGCTGCTGGCGAAACTGCCGGACTGGATGCAGCCCTATGCCATGCTGGCGCGGCTCGACCGGCCGGTCGGCATCTGGCTGCTCTACCTGCCCTGCCTGATTGGCCTTGCCTTCGTGCGGATGCGCACGGGGCTGTACCTCGTGGACCTCTTCTGGGTGCCGCTGTTCCTGCTGGGGGCGGTGGCCATGCGCGGGGCGGGCTGTACGTGGAACGACATTACCGACCGGGATTTCGACGCGAAAGTGGCGCGCACGGCGCTGCGGCCGCTGCCATCGGGCGCGGTGACGCTGCGCGAGGCCTTTGTCTTCCTGGGGGTGCAGCTGGCGGTGGGGCTGGCGGTGTGGGCCTGCCTGCCCGGCGATGCGAAACTGGTGGCGCTGTGCGCGCTGCCGCTGGTGGCGGCCTACCCGTTCATGAAGCGGGTGACCTGGTGGCCACAAGCCTGGCTGGGGCTGACCTTCAACTGGGGCGTCTGGGTCGGCGCGGCGACGGCGGGCAGCCTGTCGGTGCCTGTGTTCGTGCTCTATGCGGGCCTTGTCCTGTGGACGATTGCCTATGACACGATCTATGCCCTGCAGGACCGCGAAGACGATGCGCTGATCGGCGTGCGCTCGACCGCGCGCCTGTTCGGCAAGCGGGCGGTGCTGGTGAGCTTCTGTTTCCATATGGGCGCGGCGGCGCTGGTGGCGCTGGCGGCGGTGATGAACGGATCGGTGCGGGCGGGCGCTGTGACGGCGCTGGCCTTCCTGGCCCATGGCCTGTGGCAGGTTGTGCGCCTGAAGAGCAGCCAGGAACAGGCGGCGCTGGCCGTGTTCAAGTCCAATGTCTGGGCCGGCGCGATCATCGCGGGCGGCTTCTTCCTCGCCTCCATGCTGCCGACGCCTGCGCCGCGCACGCTGTTTGCCGAACATGAGACCGTGCCCGCTGGCCCGCCGGAAAAGGTGGCCCTGCCATTCGGCCTCGAACTGAAGCGCGCGCCCCAGATGGCCCCTGCGGACACATGGATGGCGAGCGATGTGCTGCGGGCGCTGGAGGCTGAAGGCGTGGCGGTGCCGGAGCCAATGGATGAACCGGCAGAATAGCGCCACGGACAAGGGCGCGGGAACGGAATGCCTCTCCGAAGGGTTAGGAAAGCAAGCTGGTGTGCCACACGCGCTGACTGAACCTTGAATATACCCCATGGGGGTATTACATGAGCGTGTGAATGCCGGAACCGGAGCGCACACCCATGACCAAAGACACATCCTCCCACACCCATAGCCATCACCCTCACGACGCCCCGGACAAAGGGGATGCAGCGCATGCCCACTGTCATGGCAGCGCCAAGCCAGCAAAACCCGACAGCGCCTATGACCACGTGCCCGAAGGCTATTCCGGCACGGTGTGGACCTGTCCGATGCACCCGCAGGTGCGCGAGACATCGAACACAGGCTGCCCGATCTGCGGAATGGCGCTGGAGGCCGAGACCGTCTCGCTGGAAGAGGACAGGAGCGAACTCGACGACATGACGCGCCGGTTCTGGGTCAGCACGGTGTTTACCCTGCCCCTGTTCCTCTATGCGATGGGCGACATGATCCCCGGCCGGCCGCTGCACGGCATTGTGCCGGAAGGCTGGGCGGCGTGGATCCAGCTGGCGCTGGCAACGCCGGTCGTGCTGTGGGGTGCGGCGCCCTTCTTCATACGCGGGTGGCGATCGGTCAAAACCATGAACCCGAACATGTTCACACTGATCGCACTGGGCACAGGGATGGCCTTCCTGTTCAGCCTGGTGGCCACCGTGGCGCCGGGGATTTTCCCGGACAGCTTTCGCGGCATGAATGGCCAGGTGCATGTCTATTACGAGGCAGCGGCAGTCATTACGACGCTGGTCCTGCTGGGGCAGGTTCTGGAGCTGAAGGCCCGCAGCGCAACCTCAGGCGCGATCCGGGCGCTGCTGCAGCTGACACCGCCGACAGCGCGCATCATCCGCGAGGATGGCAGCGAGCAGGACGTCAATCTCGATGAGGTGAAGTCCGGTGACCGGCTGCGTATCCGGCCCGGCGAGAAAGTGCCGGTGGACGGCGAAGTGGCTGAGGGCAAGTCCAATGTTGACGAGTCCATGGTGACAGGTGAACCCGTTGCGGTGGCCAAGGCGGCCGGTGACACGGTAACGGGCGGCACGTTGAACACGACAGGCGCGCTGGTGATGACCGCGACGCGCGTGGGCGACGACACGGTGCTGGCGCAGATCGTGCGCATGGTGTCCGAGGCGCAGCGCTCGCGGGCGCCGATCCAGCGGCTGGCGGACGCGGTGGCGGCCTGGTTCGTGCCGGCCGTGGTGGCAACGGCTGTGCTGACATTCATCGTGTGGGCCGTGTTCGGGCCGGATCCGGCGCTGGTCTTTGCGCTGGTCAATGCCGTCGCCGTGCTGATCATTGCATGCCCGTGCGCACTGGGCCTTGCGACGCCGATGTCGATCATGGTGGGCACCGGCAAGGGCGCGCAGAGCGGCATATTGATCCGCAATGCCGAGGCGCTGGAGACATTGGAGAAAGTCGATACGGTGGTCGTCGACAAGACCGGCACGCTGACCGAAGGCAAGCCGAAACTGGTGACGGTTGAGCCCGCAGACGGCTGGGATGAAGCCGGATTGCTGGCACTGGTTGCCGCGGTTGAGGCGGCGAGCGAGCATCCCCTGGCGGCAGCGATTGTCCAGGGCGCGAAAGACCGCGGCATCAGCGTGAGCGCCGCGCAGGATTTCGAATCCGTCACGGGCGAAGGCGCGCAGGGCAGCGTTGATGGTAATTCGGTCGCCATCGGCAATGCGAAGATGATGCGGCGGACAGGCGGCTTTAATGAAGCGCGCGCCAAAGCGGCGGAGACCTACAGGAATGATGGCCAGACCGTGATGTTCGTTGCCGTGAACGGCAAGGCGGCCGGCCTGATCGGCGTCGCTGACCCGATCAAGGCGACGACAAAGGACGCCATTGCAGCGCTGCACAAGCAAGGCCTGAAAGTCGTGATGCTGACCGGCGACAGCGCGGCGACGGCCGGCGCCGTGGCCCGGCAAGTGGGCATCGACGACGTGCGTGCGGACGTTTCGCCGGAAGACAAGAACCGGATCATCAAGGAATTGCAGGCCGACGGCGCCGTCGTGGCGATGGCCGGCGACGGCATCAACGACGCCCCGGCGCTGGCGCAGGCCGACGTCGGCATCGCCATGGGCACCGGCACAGATGTGGCGATGGAAAGCGCCAGCGTCACGCTGGTGAAGGGCGACATGGCAGGCATCGCAAAAGCCATCACTCTCAGCCATGCAACGATGCGCAACATTCGCCAGAACCTGTTCTTCGCCTTCATCTACAATACGCTCGGCATCCCGCTGGCGGCGGGCGTCCTGTACCCTGTGTTCGGATTGCTGCTGAGCCCGATGATTGCGGCGGCGGCGATGAGCCTGTCATCGGTCTCGGTGATCGGAAACGCCCTGCGCCTGCGTGCACTGAAACTCTGATGGGCACCTCATACGAAAAGAACAGCCTGACGCTACCTGGAGCCGTCGCGATGGGAACAGGTGTGATGATCGGCGCGGGCATTTTCGCGCTGACCGGACAGGTTGCGGAACTGGCGGGAAGCCTGTTTCCTTTGGCCTTCCTGATGGCGGCCATCATCTGCGGTTTCAGCGCGTACTCATACATCAAGGTATCGAACAAGTATCCTTCGGCTGGCGGCATCGCGATGATTCTGAAGAAGGCCTATGGGCCGGGCACGGTGACCGGCGGGGCAGCGCTGCTGATGGCATTCTCGATGATCATCAATGAAAGCCTCGTGGCGCGCACATTCGGGACCTATACATTGCAGCTGTTCGGCATGGAGGGCGGCATCCTGGTGCCAGTTCTAGCGCTCGGGCTTATCGTCGGCGCATTCCTCGTGAACATTGCCGGCAATAGCATGATTGGTTCGGTATCCAAGGTGACCGCCGTGCTGAAGATCGGCGGCATCCTCGTCTTCGCCCTGCTGGCCCTGTGGGCTGCCGGGTTTGCCTTCCAGCCAGCCGAGGGCGGCATCGGCGATAAGACGTCAGCCGGCGGCTTCCTCGCGGGCATGGCGCTGGCCATTCTCGCCTATAAGGGCTTCACCACGATCACCAATGCCGGTGGCGAGGTGAAAGATCCGAAAAAGAACGTCGGCCGGGCGATCATGATCTCGCTGGCCGTCTGCACCGCAATTTACCTGCTCGTCTGCTATGCCGTCGGATCAACCCTTAGCATCGAAGAGATCGTCAAGGCGAAGGATTATGCACTGGCTGAGGCCGCGCGGCCGAGCATCGGCGAATATGGTGTCTGGTTCACGGTGGCGATTGCCATCGTTGCCACAGCGTCCGGCCTGCTGGCCAGCGTGTTTGCTGTCTCGCGCATGCTGGCCATGCTGGTGGAGATGGACCTGATACCGGAGCCGAAGCTCGGCCTGCCGGGTAACACGCAGACGCATACACTTGTGTACACAGTCGTTGCTGCCGGCTTACTGGCAGCACTGTTCGACCTGTCGCGCATCGCATCACTGGGAGCGATTTTCTATATCGTCATGGACATAATCATTCACTGGGGCGTCTATCGGCACCTGCGCCAGGATGTCGGGGCACGGGCACCCGTGCTGATCACTGCAATCATTCTGGACGCCGTGGCGCTGGGCGCGTTTCTGCTGATGAAGGCGCAGAGTGATCCGCTGATCGTTGTAATCGCGCTGGCAGGCATGGGCGTCATTTTCGCCTTCGAGCATTTCTACCTTTCAAAGACCCGTGGCGGCGACGATACTGCAGGCTCCCTGACGAAGGACACCGCTCCATGAAAACGCAAACCAGAGATGCCGCCGCCAAGCGGCTCGCCCGGATCGAAGGGCAGGTGCGAGGCGTCGCCAAGATGGTGGCCGACGACCGATATTGCATCGATATCGTCCGGCAGGTGCAGGCGATCAAGGCGGCACTCATAGGCCTCGAAGGTCTGATCCTCGACGACCATATTGCGACCTGCGTGGACCACGCGCTCAAGGACGATGACATGGATGCACGGCGCGAAAAAGTGGAGGAACTGGTGGCCGTTCTGGGCGGGCGAAAGAAATAAGTTCCGGCTTGCAGCCCGATTACATCTTGTTGCCCCGGTTGCGTGGCAGCGGCAGCACGCTTAGGCTGGGTGCATGACAGTTGTTGTGGAAATGGTTTCGGACCTGGTCTGCCCGTGGTGCTGGCTGGGTCTTCGCAGGATCGAGGCGGCGCGAAAGCTCGCTCCCGAGGTCGACGTGCAGCTCGTGTTCCGGCCGTTCGAGCTGGACCCGACGATCCCGGCGGCGGGTGTCGACTACAAGGAATACATGAAGGAGAAGTTCGGCGGTTCGGATGAGAGCCGTGAACGATCCGGCCAGATGCGCCAGGCCCTGATCGACTATGGCGCGGCCGAGGGCATTCCCTATCAGTTCGACAGGATCACCCGCCGGCCGAGCAGTTTCGATGCGCACCGAATCGTGCGCTGGGCGCAGGGCCAGGACAAGGGCGCGGCGGCCAAGGAAGCCCTGTTCAAGGCCTTCTTCGAGGATGGACGCGACATTGGCGACCATGAGGTCCTGGTCGATATCGCCCGCGAGATCGGGCTTGATGCGGAGATCGTGGCCGACCTGCTGAAGACCGATGCCGATGTGGCGAATGTGCGCGAGGAGGCCGAGGCCTTCCGCCAGATGGGCGTCAGCGGCGTGCCGACCTATATCGCCAATCGCGCGGTGGCCGTGCAGGGCGCGGAGAGCGCGGAGAAACTGGCAAAATTCCTTCAGCATGCAGCCGCGCAGCTGCCGCAGGAACGCAAGGCAGGCGACGCCTGAATGAGCGGCCTTGTCAGCGTCACGCGCGAAGGCCGGATTGCGACCGTGCGGTTCGATACGGGCAACCGCGCCAATGCGCTGAGCCAGGAATTGATGCGCCAGCTGACCGAGACGGCGCAGGGCTTCCATGACTGCCCGGAGATTTCCGCTGTCATCCTGACCGGCCGCGACGACCAGTTCTGCATGGGCGCCGACCTGAAAGACCCGGACGGCACGGCGGCGGCGAAAGCCTCGCTGAGCCAGCGGCGGGTGATGCTGCGCCGGGGGCCACGCATGTGCCAGGCATGGGAGGATGTCGATGCCCTGACGATCTGTGCGGTCGAAGGGTGGTGCGTGGGCGGGGGCGTGGCCCTGGCAACGGCCTGCGACCTGCGCGTGGCGGCGGACAATTCCACCTTCTACGTGCCCGAAGTCGAGCGCGGCATGAACATGAGCTGGGGATCCATCCCGCGCTTCGTCGCGCTGGTCGGCCCGGCGCGGACCAAGCGCATTGCGGCGCTGTGCGAGAAGATTCCTGCCCCGATGGCGCTGGACTGGGGTCTTGCCGACCATGTCGTTCCCGCAGGCACGGCCATGGCAAAGGCGCGCGAGATTGCCGAGGCGGCAGCCGCCCTGCCCCCGACGGCGCTGAAAAGCGTGAAGCAGGACGTGAATGTCGCCGCGCTGGCGCTGGCCCGTGCGACGGGGCATCGCGACCTCGAGGCCTTTGCCCTGCTGCAGCAATCTGATGATTTCAAGGAAGGCGTCAGCGCATTCCTGAAGGGCCGCAAGCCGGATTTCACCGGCGATTGAGGAGCCGGAGCACTCATCCTGAGCGAAGTCAAAGGATGCGCCTTCGATCCCTTAGCTGAGCTGCAGGTCCACCAACCTGCGATAGGCGCCGTTCTTGTCCATCAGGACCGCATGGGTGCCGTCCTCGACCGCGCGGCCATCTTCCATGACGATGATGCGGTCGGCGGCGCGCACGGTGGACAGGCGGTGGGCGATGATCAGCGTGGTGCGGCCAGTGGCGAATTTCGCGAGCGCGTCCTGCACCTTGGCCTCGCTTTCGGCGTCGAGGGCGGATGTGGCCTCGTCCAGCAGCAGGATCGGCGCGCCGCGCAGGATGGCGCGGGCAAGTGCAACGCGCTGGCGCTGGCCGCCTGACAGGTTGCGTCCCATTTCGCCCGCCGGGGCATCATAGGTGCCCGGCAGTGCACGGATGAATTCGTGAGCATTGGCCGCTTTTGCAGCTGCCTCGATTTCTTCATCGCTGGCACCAAGCCGGCCCAGCGCGATATTGGCGCGGATCGTGTCGTCGAATAGGGCCGCGTCCTGTGCGACGAGGCCCATGCTTGCGCGCAGGCTGGCCCCGCTGACATCACGCACATTCGTTCCGTCTACGGAGACTGTGCCGCCGGTAGGGTCGTAGAGCCGCAGGAGAAGGTTGAACACGGTGGACTTGCCAGCGCCGGACGGGCCGACCAGCGCAATCGTCTCACCCGGGGCAGCGGTGAAGGAGAGGCCCTTCAGGGCTTCCGTGCCATCGGGATAGGCAAAGCGCACATTGTCGAAGGCGATGGCGCCGGTGACTTTGGCCATGGGCCCGGCGCCGGGAGAGTCAGCGATCTCGGGTGCCGCGTCGGTGATCTCGAACACGCGGTCGGCCGCCGCGCCGCCTTCCTGCGCTACCGAGTTCAAGGTGCCGAGCGCGCGCAGTTCCGGCGCAGCGACGGCAATGGCGCCGATGATGCCGACGAAATTACCGAGCGACGTATCGCCCTGCGCGATGCGCCAGGCGGTCAGCGCAAGGATGCCGACAAGCGCGAGCCCGCCGGTGATCTCGAGGATCGGATCGACGGCGGCGCGGTCTGTCAGCACCTTGAGGAAGAGGCGCGAGCGTTCGCGGAAACCCTTCGCCGCGCGGGCCTTCTGGTAGTCTTCGAGGCCATAGGCCTTGACCACGCGGGCCGACTGGAAGGCCTCTCCCAAGAGGGAGGTGACTTCGCCGATCTGCTGCTGCGACTGGCGCGAGCGTCTACGCACGCGGTTGCCGAGGGCGAGCACGGGCGCGAAGGCGATAGGGTAGATCACCAGCAGGACAAGGGTCAGCTTCCAGTCCATCACGAGCATGGTGATGAACACGCCGATGACCGTCAGCACGCCCTTGGTGAGGTTGTTGGCGATGCGCAGGCCGGCATCGCGCAGGGCATTCACGTCATTGATGAAGCGCGAAACGAAGCCGCCGGAGGCTTCCGCCGCGATGCGTGCATAGTCGCCATCCGTCAGGGAACCGAACTGGTCCTGCTGGATATCGACGATCGCCCGCTGCACGCCGGTATTGTTGAAGATGGTCATGCCATAGAGGGCGAGCGAGCGGACAATGGCCGCGACGCCGATGATCGCGATCAGCCACCAGAGGCTGGTGGGAACGGTGGCCTTGTCAGGCCCGGCAAGCGCTTCGAGCCCCTCGACCACGAGTTTCAGGAGATAACCGTAGGAGGCCGCCGCAATCGAGGTCAGCGCGGCGCACAGCGTGCCTGCCGCGAACCACCGCCAGTGCGCGGCGAACCGCTCCCTGCCAAGACGCGTCAGGGCGCCGGAACGGCGCACCGGTTTGGCGCGGTCAGACGTTATGGTGTTCCCCCGTCTCCGGGTCGAGCAGCCGGTGGGCATGGAGGATGAAATAGCGCGTTTCGGCATGATCGACCGTACGGTGGGCAGCAGCCTTCCACGCGTCATAGGCTTCCTTGTAGCTGGCAAACGCGCCAACGAAATCCATTTTCGAGAGGTCTTCGAATTCGACTTCCCGCACGTCTTTCAGTTCACCGCCGAACACGATGTGAAGCAGCTGTTTTCCGGCCTTTGGGGCATCACCCATTTTGACTGGCTCCGTTTTGACTGTTGCTGCGGCCGGGGCCGCCTTGTCCTGTGGGTCAGGTATATCCACAAATCCTGACCGGCGCACTAACAGAGGATGCAGGCGTTTTCCAGACGCGATGATGCTGCGCTGTGCAGGAATGGTGCGATTGAAGTGCAGCGGCTCGCCCCGGTGTGTCGTCGCCACGCCGCCCGCTTCATGGACCAGAATGGTCCCTGCCGCGAGGTCCCAGTCCGACTTATGGCTGAGCACGAGGGTCGCGTCCCACGCGCCCGAGGCGACAAAGGCCATGCGCAGGAGGGTGGAATTGGGCCGGGGGCGCGGCACGGTGAGGGCGGGCCACGGCTCGGGCCAGCCCTTGTGATTGAGCATTTCCTCGGCCGCGATCAGGCGGCATCCGGCTTCCGTTCCGCATTCCGACACACGGATCAGGTTGCCGTTGAGATAAGCGCCGCCGCCGATACGCGCCTCGTAGAGCTGGCCGAGCGCCGGAGCGTATAGCACACCCGCAACCGCCTGGCCGGCCTCGACGATTGCCAGGCCGACACACCAGTTCGGGTCGCCGCGCATGAAGGCGCGCGTGCCGTCAATCGGGTCGACAACCCAGCAGCGGTCCTTCTGGCGTGCGGCGGGATCATCCAGCGTCTCTTCCGACAGCCAGCCATATTCAGGCCGCGAAGCCGACAGGCGCAGATCGCAGAGCTGGTTGACGGCCATGTCGGCCTCGGTGACCGGGCTGCCGCCCGTCTTTTCCCAGGCGCGGGCCGACTGGCCTTCCAGAATGTAGGACAGCGCCAGCTGCCCAGCCTCTATGGCAAGGCTGCGCAGGGTCACCAGGTCTTCGACCAGCGTGCGTTCAGCTGCCGGCAAGGCTCATGTCCTCGACAAGGATGCTGGGCGCATCGCGCGTGCCGCGGAATTCGAGGTCGGAGGCGGGGATCAGGCGCGCGAAGATGGCTGGCAGGTCACCTGCAATCGTCACTTCCGATACGGGATAGGCAATCTCGCCATTTTCGAACCAGAACCCGGCGACGCCGACGGAATAGTCGCCCGTATTCGGATTGATCGACGGGCCGAACATGTCGGTGACGAGCAGGCCCTCTCCGGCCTGTGCCATCAGTTCGGCAGGCGTTTTCTCACCCGCCTGCAGATAGAGGTTCGACGTGGTGACGCCGGGCGGATCGCCAAATCCGAGGGCGGCAAAGCCATTGGGCTTAAGGCCCAGCTGGCGCGCAGACGCACCATTCAGAAGCCATTCGGTGAGACGGCCATCCTCGATCAGGTAGGTTTCCTTGACGGGCAGGCCTTCGCCATCATGGCAGCGCGAGCCCATGCCCATGGGCCGGAACGGATTGTCGATCACGTTGACGCCCTTCGCAAAGACCTGTGTGTCCATCCGGTCCTTCAGGAAGCTGACACCGCGCGCGATGGACGGGCCGGAAATCGCGCTCATCAGCGCGCCGATCAGGCCGCCGGACACGCGCCGGTCATACAGGACCGCCGCTTTCCGGGTTTCCAGCTTGCGGGCACCGAGACGCGCAATCGTGCGCTCGCCCGCCGTGCGGCCGATGGTTTCGGCGCTGGGGCGGTCAATCGTGCGGCGGACGGACCAGCTTTCATAATCGCGCTCCATGGCGCCGTCTTTTTCGGCAACCGAGGCGAGGCCGAGGCTGGTGCTCGTGCCGGTCTTGTAAGCGGAAAAGCCGTTAGACGCGGCGACCCAGCGCGAGGAACGGTTCCACGAGGCGCCGCAGCCCGCCACTGTCTTGATACCCTTCACGGCCAGGGCCGCAGCCTCGGCGGCCAGCGATTCCTGCTCCAGCGTCTCGGCCGAAATCTCCGGCTCGCCGGTCAGGTCCATGTCGAGCTGACCTGTGGCCAGTTCGCTGGCGTCCGGGAGGCCGCAATATTCGTCTTCCGGCACGGCGCGGGCCATGGCGGCGCAGCGCGTGGCGAGGGCGTGGAGGCCTTCGGTCGAGAGATCGGAGCCGGAGACATGCGCCTGGCGCTTGCCGAACAGGCAGCGCAGGGCCACGTTCGTGCTCTCTTCGCGCTCGATGCTTTCCATCCTGCCGTCGCGGACAGAGACGCTGACGCCCTCTGCCGCGCCGATACGGGCATCCGCAGCGTCGGCGCCTGCCTTCAGGCACTGGTCGATGAGACCGGCGAGCAATTCAGCCGGTGGAGTCTTGAATTCAGCCATACCGGCTAAATGGACCGCCCCGCCGGGCCGTGCAACTGCTCAAATCAGGCAAGCCCGTGATAAATCAGCATGCCTGCGATCCCGACAAGGGGGATCCATGTCAGCAGCATGCCGGCCGCGCGGGCCGGCAGGATCGTCCGCGACAGCCCGATGGCGTGCAGAATGCGGCCAAACGTGAACGTGGCGCCCAGAATGTGGATCCACAGCGCCGGGATGCCCATATAGGCCGCCGTCACAAGGCCGACCATCATGGCCGGGATATATTCGGACGCATTGCCATGCGTGCGGGTGCGCAGTTCCAGTTCGGCATTGCCGCCATGTCCGATCGAAATCTGGGCCGATCGGCGCACGAAGACGACACGCGACGACAGGTAGATCAGCAGCAATATGTTGATGCCGATATAGACGGCAGCAGCTTCCAGGGGTGGCATGTTTCAGTCCTTCCAGAAAAAATGCCGCCGGTGATTCCCGGCGGCATTACATGATTTCCTCGGTTTCATCGGCCGGTCAGTCGTCGCGGCGCGCGTCCGGCAGGCGGTCATTGATATCGTCGCGAATGTCCATCAGCGTAACGATCAGGCCGCAGACAAGGCTGGCAGCAATCCAGCCGGCCGCGGTGAAGATGGCGAAGTCCGCCACCTGGGCCAGTCCGCCGGCCAGGCCGAGCATCTCGTTGCTGAATTCGCCCTTGTTGTAGAGGCCGAGCGCGATGCCCCCGACAATGATCGCAATATATGCCACGTAGACCATGATACGGAAACTGTTGATGATTAAGAACTTCATGGGTGTCCCCTTCCTGTTTCGAAGCCGAATTTAGGCGGATAAAAGCGCGCCGTCACGCGATTACACGTATGAAACGAAACTCGCTTGCGGGCCGGTGCGAATTTGCACCAGTCCGGCCGCGTCCCCTTACTCCTTTGGCGGCGACAGTTTGCAGGTGAACATGTCGCTCACGACGCTGGCAAACTGCATCTGCTCTTCACCGGTCAGCGAGGTAACGAAGGCTTCGACATCGCGCTTTTCGCGCCCGATCGACTGGGCCGTGCGCTTGAACAGGTCAGGATCGAGCTTGGCCTCCATTGCATCGGCGATGCACGAACAGGTTTCGGCGCTTTCGCCATCGGCCGTGCAGGCGGCCACAAGGGCCTTGTGATCGCTGTTGCCGCTACAGGATCCAAGCGTGGTCAGCGCCGCGATTGAAAGGATTATGTGGCGCATTCCGGCATCTCCATGATCAGCTCAGGTGCCAAGGCAATCATGAATCTGGTGACAGGGAAAGCGCCTATTCCCGCCCGATAATCTTGTCGAACTGCACTTTGCTGCCGAACGATTCGAGAAATTCGGCCTTCACGGCGGCGCGGTCATAGTCTTCGGCGACCCAGTCGAGGAAGGGTTTCCAGTCCGTACGCGCCCGGCCCGCATTGAACCGCGCATAGGCGTCGAAAAACCAGTCCAGCATGCCGGTCTTGCCATGCTTGATGTGCAGGTACTTGAACGAAAGCTGCTCTCGCGCCTCCTCGAACGGCACCTTTTCGTGCAGCAGCTTGTACAGGACAGCCATCAGGCCCGCCCGGTCAGCCCCCGACTTGCAGTGCATCAGCGCCGGATATGCAATTCGCTCGAACAGGTCGCGCGCAGCGAAGATGGCTTCCCGCGTGGGCGTGTCCCGGGAAAAGACCTGGAAATCGACCAGTGCGATGCCCGCCGCCTCGCAGGCCTCCTTTTCCAGCAGGTAATAGCCCTTGGTACTGGTCCCGCGCAGGTTGATGATGGTGCGGATGCCCCGTTCCTTCGCGTGGGCCGCGATCTGGCGCGGCGAGGGCTGGTTCGCGCGCCACATGCCGGGCGCGATCTGGTGCAGATTGCTGAACCGGGCCCGCAGGAAGCCGTGGTCGCCCCATACAAGCTCCCGCCGCGCCCGTTTGCGCCCGGACCGCGTGGCGAGATCAGCCGCCACATGCGGGCGCTTTTTGGCTTTGGGGGTCAGTTTCACCATGTCGCCACCGCGATTACAGGCGTGCTCCGGCCCCTGCAAGCAATCGCGGCAGGAAGTTTTTTCACCCGGCTGCATCCAAATGCCTGCCTCGCGGCATCTACCCCTTGAAGCCGGGCAAAATGATCCGGTGAAACTGTAAGAAAGACATCATCATGGAAGACGTCCTCGTCCCAATCGTCCTGTTTTCTGTCGTACCGGTCTGCATCTGGCTGGTCAGCTATTTCAACTATCGCAAGCGCCTGACGGCCCATGAAACCGTGCGCCACGCCATCGATGCCGGCCAGACCGTCTCGCCGGAACTGATCGAGAAAATGTCCCTGCTGGTCGATCCGGTCCGTGCCGACCTGCGCCGCGGCGTGCTGTTCATCGCATTCGGCGCCGCTTTTGGCGTGCTCGGCATGATGGTCAACTTTGAGGACGGCGATGCCCTGCTGCCCATGCTCGGCGTGGCCGCATTTCCGGTTTTCCTCGGACTGGCGTATCTTGGCCTCTGGGCATTCGGTCATGGCCGCAAACCGGCCTGATCTCTGGATCGTCGCTGCGGGAGGCACCGACATGCGCACCGACCCTGACCTGGCAGCCGATGCCGCTCGCGGCAGCGAGAGCGCCTTTGCCGAACTCGTGCGGCGCCACCAGGCCAGGGTGCGGGGCATGGCCCGGCGCCTGACGGGCACGGCCAGCGACGGGGACGATATTGCCCAGGCGACCTTCCTCACCGCCTGGCAGAAAATCGGCACTTATGCGGGGGGCACGTTCGCGGCCTGGATCTGCACGATCTGCTACCGCGAATTCCTGCAGGTGCGCCGCCGCCAGAGAGTGGAGATCGAATTTGACGAGACAGCCGAGATCATTCCCTTCGACCGGTCCGCTGCGGACACGGGCGACAAGATGGACCTGTCGCGCGCCCTCGCCAGGCTGCCCGAGGCCCAGCGCATCTGTGTCACCCTGTGTGTCGCCGCCAGCCTGAGCCACCGGGAGGCCGCCGAAGCGACCGGATGGCCGCTCGGTACGATAAAATCCCATGTGACGCGCGGCGTGGCCGCCCTTCGCAAAGACCTTGCCGCCACCCAAGTGGCGTGATGGAGTAGACACCATGCGAGACCAAGACACTTACGCCGACCTGACCGCCCTGTTCGCTGCTGAAGACCGCGAGCATGAGGCCCGGCCCTTCGTGGACAGGGTGATGGGCCGCATCCGGGCGCAGGCCCGCCTGCGCAAGCTGCTGCTGGGTGCAACCGGTCTGGGCGGCGCGCTTCTGGCGGCATCCCAGTTGCCGAAACTGCTGGCCGATTCTGTCGGGCTTGATGCCTCGCTGACGACATCGATCCTTCAGGCGCAGGAAAACATCAGTGCGCTGGCCAGCGCCAATCCGCTCTGGCTGGGCATCGGTGCCATCGTCATGCTCAGCCTCGCCGCCGTCGCGGCAACCGAGCGGGCCTGAAACGGGGGCTCGCCTGCGGCCGATCTGAGCGCTCAGGATGAGCCGCTTTGGGAGATCAGCTGGATGGGCTCGCCCGCCACCCCATGCCCTCAAGCAAAGACTTCGTTTCGTATAATGGCAGGCCGACAATCGCCGTATAGCTGCCATTGATATGCGTGATGAAACCGCCGGCCATGCCCTGGATGCCATAGCCGCCTGCCTTGCCCTGCCATTCGCCGCTGGCGACATAGGCGGCGATCTCTTCATCGGTGAGGCGTTTCATCCGCACCCTGGCGAGGACGGTGCGCGACTGCACGCGGCCATCCGGCGCCTTCACGGCAATCCCGGTGATGCACTGGTGCGACCGACCCGACAGAAGGCGCAGGAAGGCCTCGGCTTCGGCTGCGTCCTCGGCCTTCTCCAGGTTGCGGGTGCCCAGCGCGACCACCGTGTCTGCCGCCAGAACGAAACCGTCAGCCTCGCACGCCGCCGCCTTCTCCCGGGCGAGGCGTTCGGCCAGTGCGCGCGGCGGCTCGTCCTTGCGGCGCGTTTCGTCGATGTCGGTGGGGGCGATGCGGGCCGGGACGATGCCGATCTGCGCGAGCAGGTCCCGACGGCGGGGACTGGCGCTCGCAAGGATGAGCGGCGCGTGTCCGAAGCTCGCCATGGATACTACTTGAAGCGGTAGGTGATGCGACCCTTGGTCAGGTCGTAGGGGGTCATTTCAACCATGACCTTATCGCCGGTCAGCACGCGGATACGGTTCTTGCGCATCTTGCCTGCAGTGTGGGCGATGATTTCGTGCTCGTTCTCGAGTTTAACGCGGAACGTCGCGTTCGGCAGCAGTTCGACGACCGTGCCTTCAAATTCGATCAGTTCTTCTTTCGACATGAAGTCTCCAAATTCAGAGCGGTCCGTTGCGCCGCCGAAACATATGTAGGGCGCGCCATAGCCCTTTGCACAGATTCCGGCAAGCTTGGAAGGTCAGATGGGTCCGTGGTTGTTCGCCGGGTCATCCTGACTTACGATTATCGGCCCTGGAGGATACCATGCTTGATCTTGACCGCTTCGTCGAAGACTGCCGCGCGGCGGTGGCCGCTGACCCGACCCACAAGGCCGTGCACGATCTCACGGCGCGCGCCTTCAGCGACCCGGCGGACGTGCTGGCCGCCGTCGGCGAACCGACGGCAGGGGGTATCTTCCCGATCTATCGGGCAGATGACCTCACCATCCTGAATGTGGTCTGGAAACCGGGCATGACCCTGATGCCGCACAATCACGAAATGTGGGCGGTCATCGGTGTCTATGGCGGCCGCGAGGACAATATCTTCTGGCGGCGAATCAAGGACGATCCGGATGGCCGTATCGAAGCCGCTGGCGCGAAAGCGATGTCGACGGGCGATGTCACGCCACTCGGCAAGGACATCATTCATTCGGTGACGAACCCCATTCAGAAACTGACCGGGGCGATCCACGTCTATGGCGGCGACTTCTTCGGCATCCATCGCAGCGAATGGGACCCGGAGAACCTGACCGAACGGGCTTATGACGTGGAAAGAGCGAAAGCCCTGTTTGCCACCTGAACAGGAGACGGCCTATCGCGTCTGCCCGGCATGCAGGGCGCAGATCAGGGTGAAGAGTCGGCGGGCGGTGGTGAAATCGACCTCGACCTTGCCTTCCAGCCGTTCGGCGACGAGCTCCGAGCCCTCATTGTGGACGCCGCGCCGCGCCATGTCGATCGCCTCGATCTGGTGCGGGGTCTGGTTGCGTATGGCATCGTAATAGCTGTCGCAGATCATGAAATAGTCGCGGATCACGCCCCGGAACGGCCCCATCGACAGGATGAACGTGTGCACGTCTTCCCCGGCCTCGTCGCGGACCGCAAAGACCAGCTTGCGCTCGACCTGTGACAGGGTGAGCGCATAGGGGCCGCGATCATGGCCCGGCAGGGCGAAACTGTTTTCCTCGATCAGGTCGAAAATCGCCACGCGGCGCTCATGTTCGGCGTCGGGGCTGGTCGCGCCCAGCGTGTCTTCGTCAATACTGACCGATATCAGCCGGTTATCACCCATCGCCCTCCCCCCGGTTGGTGCGGATCGAGACCGAGCGCGCATGCGCCGGCAGGCGTTCCGCCTCCGCCAGCCTGATGGCAGCGGGCGCAAGCGCGGCAAAGCCCCGGGAACTGACGCGCTGGACACTCATCCGTTTGAGGAAGTCATAAAGGCCAAGGCCGGAGCCGAAACGGGCCGCCCGGCTGGTCGGCAGGACATGGTTCGAACCGGTGACATAGTCGCCGAGGGCTTCCGGTGTCAGGTGGCCGAGGAAAACCGCCCCGGCATGCCGGATCTGCGGCAACAGCGCGTCAGGATCGTCAATGGCGAGTTCGAGGTGCTCCGCCGCGATCTGGTTGGCAATTGCGGCGGCGGTACCGAGGTCCGGCACGGTGACGATCGCGCCGTGGCGTTCCCAGGAAACCCGGGCGCGTTCGCCGGTCGCCAGTTCCTTCAACTGGTTTTCCACAGAGATTTCCACAGCTTTGCCCACAGACTGATCCACAGTAATCAGGATCGACTGGCTGGAGGGGTCATGCTCGGCCTGGGAGAGGAGATCGGCCGCAACCCAGTCCGGGTTGGCCGTGTGGTCTGCGATGATCAGGATTTCCGACGGGCCTGCAATCGTGTCGATGCCGACGCGGCCGAACACCTGGCGCTTGGCCTCTGCTACGAAGGCATTACCCGGACCGACAATCTTGTCGACGGGCCTCAGCCGCCCGGCCCCGAAGGCCAGCGCGCCGACGGCCTGCGCTCCGCCAATCGGGTAGAACTCGTGTACGCCGGCCTTCAGCGCGGCATAGGCCACGGCCGGTGCCAGTTCGCCGCCGGGTGCAGGCGCAACCATGACGATGCGCTCCACGCCGGCAATCTTCGCCGGGACCGTATTCATCAGGACCGACGAGGGATAGCTCGCCCGCCCACCGGGAACATAGACGCCGACGCTTTCCAGCGCCGTCCAGCGCCAGCCCAGCTCGACGCCTGCGCTGTCGGTGAAGGAATGGTCTGCCGGGCGCTGGGCCGCATGATAGGCCGCAATCCGGTCATGCGCGAAATCGATGGCTTCGCGCAGGTCAGCCGGGCAGTCTGCCGCCAGCGCATGCAGGTTCACATTGTCGGATTCCAGCGTGGTCGGGTCGATCTGCAGCTCGTCATACTTGGCCGTGTAATCGGCCACCGCCCTGCCGCCGTGGCTTTCGACATCATTCAGGATCCTGGCCACGATGCTGGCCACGTCATGCCCCGTTCCCCGGTCTTCACCGAGAAAGGCAGCAAACGCATCCTTGAATCCAGGCGCGGTGGAATCGAAGCGGCGCGCCACCTAGCGACGCCTCCGCTCGTGGCTCGGCAGGTTGCGCGTCGGCCAGACATAATCGCTGTCGAGCAGGGTGGCGTCGAGCACTTCAACGTTCAGCGTGATTTCGCCATCGCCCGCAAACAGCAGCGTGACCGTGCCACCCGGCGGCTCGTCTGCCAGCGTGAAGCTCACGTCGAGCAGGGAGAGGATCAGTTCCGGATCGGCCTTGGTGACGGCCCGCGTCTTCGCGCCCAGCACGCCGTCAAAGGCCAGCAGCGAGCGCACGCGCGCGCCTTCCTTTGCGCGGGGCTGGCCGGCTTCCCAGCGAAAGCGGTTGAGTTCCAGCGAGAAGCGGTTCTTGCGGGCTTCATATTTTAGGCTGCCAGCCTTCACGACGGAATCCTGGACAGCCGCCGCAATGACCTGAAGATCCTCGGCCGTTTCGGCCAGGAGACGCAGCGCGTGTGGTTCAGACATCCCAGTCCCTTACTCGTCCTCGCCTGACAGGCGCTGGATATTTGCGCCGCAGGCATTCAATTTCGTTTCCAGCCGCTCAAAGCCGCGGTCCAGATGGTAGATACGGTTCACCACAGTCTCACCTTCTGCGGCAAGCCCTGCGATGACAAGAGAAACCGACGCGCGCAGGTCGGTCGCCATCACCGGCGCCCCTGTCAGGTGCGGCACGCCTTTGACCACGGCCTCCTGCCCCCGCACATTTATGTCGGCTCCAAGGCGCGACAATTCGGGCGCATGCATGAAGCGGTTCTCGAAGATCGTCTCGCGGATGATGCTGGTGCCGTCGGCAAGGCTCATCAGGGCCATGAACTGGGCCTGCAGGTCTGTCGGAAAGCCGGGATGCGGCTGGGTCGAGACGCTGACGGCCTTCAGGCGCGTGCCATTGCGGCGGATGCGCAGCGTGTGGGCCGCCTCGTCGGCATCGACCGTGACACCGGCCTCGCGCAGCTTGGCGATCATCGCGCCAAGCGCCTCGACCGGGGCGCCATCCAGCGTGACGTCGCCGCCAGCCGCCGCCGCCGCCATGGCATAGGTGCCTGCCTCGATCCGGTCCGGCATCACCGCATGGGTCGTGCCATGCAGCTTTTCCACACCTTGGATGCGGATCGTCGATGTGCCCGCGCCGCTCACCTTTGCGCCCATGCTGTTGAGGCAATCGGCCAGGTCTTCGATTTCGGGCTCGCGCGCGGCGTTTTCGAGAATGGTCTCGCCCTTGGCCAGCGTCGCCGTCAGCATTGCATGCTCGGTCGCGCCGACGCTCGGCATGGAGAACACGATATGGGCGCCCTTCAGGCCCTGGATCGCAGCGGCCTTGACGTAGCCGCTCTCGACTTTCAGGTCCGCGCCCATGGCTTGCAGTGCCTGCAGGTGCAGGTCGACCGGACGCGCGCCGATGGCACAGCCGCCGGGCAGCGACACGGTGGCATGGCCGGAACGGGCGATCAGCGGGCCGAGCACATTGAAGCTCGCCCGCATCTTGCGCACCTGTTCATAGGGCGCGATCGTGCTTTTCAGCTCCGCCGCATTCAGGTGGCAGGTCGACTCGCCCTTCGGCCAGTAAACCTCGACACCCAGCGTTTCCAGCAGTTGCGCCAGGAACCGCGTGTCCGCGAGGCTCGGCATATTGGTGAGCGTGATGGGCTCGTCGGTCAGCAGGCATGCGACCATGAGCTTCAGCGCCGAGTTCTTGGCGCCAGAGACGGGAATGCGGCCATTCAGCTGAGCGCCGCCAATGATGTTCAATCTATCCATGGCGCGCACTTATAGTCTTGTTCACGGCGCGGGAAAGGCGTGATTGTGGAACCTTGAGGCGCAAACGCAGCAGGTTCAGGGCGCCCCGGCCTCAGGACAGGCTGACGGGCAGCGACTCAAGCCCCCGCAGGCCCGACCGTTTGACCCATTTGAGCGTATCCGGCGGCGCCTGCAGCTTCATGCCCGGCGCCCGCCGGAACAGTTCGGAGAGCGCGATCTCGGCCTCAGCCTTGGCGAGGTGCAGGCCAAGGCACATGTGCGGACCGCTGCCCCAGCCGAGATGACGGTTGGGACGCCGCGCAAGGTCCAGCGCCAGCGGATTGCCGAACACGTCCGGGTCGACATTGCCGGCCGCCAGCAGGCCTATCACCTTCTCGCCCCTTTTCAGCGCCCGGCCCTCGAATGCCATGTCCTCGCGCACGAAACGCGGCTTCGTCATCTGCACCGGCCCGGTGAACCGCATCAGTTCGTCGACGGCGGCCGACAGGTCCTCGCCCTCAAGGCCGCGAAAGGTCTCGGCGGCGCCGGGCACGGTCAACAGGGCATAAATGCTGGCCGAGAGCAGGTGCGTGGTCGTTTCATGGCCCGCGACGAACAGGATGAACACCATCGTCACCAGTTCGTCCTCGCTCATCTGCTCGCCAGCCTCCCCGGCATGGACAAGCTCGCTCATCAGGCCGGGGCGCGGATCGCGGCGCAAGTCGGCAAGCTCGCCGCGCAGGGCCTTAAGCAGGGGGCTGAGCGCAAAGGCCGCGCGCAGCATCATCAGGGGCGATTCGTTCCCGCTGAACGCGCCCATGGCGACGTCAAACCGGGCCCGTGTCGCCTCGCTCATGCCCAGTACCGTATAGATCACCTGAAGCGGCAGCTTGCGGCAGAACCCGGCCACAAGATCCGGGTCGCCGCTGGCCATGTATTCCTCAAGCAACCGGTTGACCTCCTCCAATATCTGCGGCCGCATCGCCTCGATGCTGACCCGCCGGAACGGGCCATCCGCCAGCTGCCGCAGCCGCCTGTGGTCCGGATCATCGAGCGAGAGGACATTGTTCGCCAGCGTGCGGAAAACCTTAGGCAGGAACGGCAGGCCAAAGGCCGACCTGTGCCCCGCATTGCGCGCATCGACCGCGAAATGGTCTGCGTCCTTCAGCAGGGCCTGGATGGCTGAATGACGCGTTGCGCACAGCACCGGCCCGAAAAAGGGCAGCCTGATCTCGCAAAACGGCCCCTCTTCAACCAGCCGCGCCAGAGTCGCATGGGGCGAACGCCTGAACGCTTGCGACGACAGGTCCGGCCGCGTCACTCGCGCTTGCCGCCTTCCGGCACCGGCGGCTCGTCCTTCGCCTTGCGGGCTGCGGCCTTGCGGCGCTTCAGGTTCGCCCGCAGCGCCTCGGCCCGGCGGACGGCTTTTTCAGGGTCTTTTGGCGTGTGGGACATTTCCAACAGCTTTTCGCGGCTAAACGGTCTTTTCATCCGGTAAGTCATAAGCTAAAGCCGCGACTTGCAAACGGCAACGCCGCGGTAGCTCAGTGGTAGAGCGCGTCATTGGTAATGACGAGGTCGGGAGTTCAATTCTCCCTCGCGGCACCAGTTTCCCTTCAGGTTTCCGGGTGACCCAGCCGGCGAAGGCTGGGCCTGATAAGCGTGCCCCGGATCACTGGATTTAGCGCAGGCCGCAATCCTCGTACAAATAGCTCTCAATAGCGCCCAATGACATGCGTTGCTGGTCAGGCGTCCAAGGCAAGCTGTGGGGCTGGTCGGGAATAGTCAGGAATGTTGCTTTCGTATGCTTTTTAACTGCGTTGTAGAATGTCTGGCCAAAGGTGAGAGGCACCCTGACATCGCGATCTCCATGGAAGACCAGAACCGGAATACTGGCCTGAGAGACATCCTTGATGACATCCCGGCCAGCCAGCGCCGAGGCAAAGGCTGCACGGCCAAACCGGCTGCGATCAGCGTCCACAAGGATCTTGGCGGATTCGGCATAGCCTGCGCCAGCGATTGCGCACTGGAAGGGACTGTCCGGACGCACGGTTGCCGCCATGGCTGCATATCCGCCATAGGAATAGCCGAAGATCGCGATCTTGTCGGCCGCAGCGATGCCGGATGAAACAAGCCAGGCCGCGCTGTCTTCGAGATCATCCTGCGCCTTGTATCCGAATTCACCGTCGCCTGCACGCCAGTGGTCGAGCCCCCAGTCAGTGCTGCCCCGGTATTGCGGCTGCAGAACGGCAAACCCGCGCGAGGACAGGAACGGAATCCATCCGCTTGAGTCCCAACCGGCATAGTCGCGGGCCCAGGGTCCGCCATGTGGAAGCACAATCGCCTTGCCAGCAGGGTCGCCTTCTTTCCAGCCCGCTGCATGCGTCAGCAAAGCCGGGGTCTTGCGGCCATCGCGCGCTGTATAATAGACGAGGTCCATCGCACCGATATCTGCAGGATCGATCCAGGGCCTTTCGGCGCCGATGGCTTGCAGCTTCGCTTTGTCGTCAAACACGAAATAGCGCGCCGGATGTTGTACGGATGATGCCTTGAAGACGATCCTGTTGCGGTCGTCAGACGCATGGATAATGTCGATTTCCTGCCCCGGAAACGCCTGCTCAAGCCCTAGTACGATACCACCAAGCTCAGCATCCACCCAGACCGTGCGTGTTGTATCGGCATCATAAGTAAAACCGAGTACTTTGCCGAAATCCGAAGGGACTGTCGACGTTATGACACCTGCGGCGTCAAAGTCCGGATGGGAAAATACAGGCATCTCACTGAGCTTTTGCGTCTTCGGATCGAATGTGTAGATCTGCTTCTTGTCGGACAACTTGTTGGTGTTGATATAGTAAAGGCCCGCCTCGTCGTCCCAGTGGATCACATCGAGTTCGCGGCGTTCAACAAGATCGATCCTCAGCGCATCCTGCTTTTGGAAGCTGCCGCCCTTTTCGGACTTGAGACTGATTTCCTGGACGAATGTGCCTTCCTTTTCGTCGAATACCGATTCAGCCATGACTTCGCCGTCCCCGGGATCATAATAGGCCGCCGAGCGGTCAGATGTGTTCTGGTACACGACCTCAACCGCGCCGCTCGTCAGATCGAGCAAGCCAAGTTCAGATTCGAACGAGCGGCCATTCAGCCGGGAAATGAGGATACGGTCGGGGTCGCCAGCCATGCGTGACGCGACCGATCCACGCGCTTCCATACGCAGGCATATTTCCGTGTTCTTGCTGCGCCCGCGCATGCTGCCGAGGTCGATGAAGGGCTCTTCGAACTTTTTGAAACTCGTGTCTGTGATCAGGGTTTTTACAACCCAGGTACGCGTTGAACCTGTGGTCTTGCCTTCGCTGCACCCCCCGAGCGAACCCGTATAGGGCTTCCGAACGGCCGTCAGGACGTAACCATTTTTCAGGGCCTGAATGAATACGAATTCGCTGCCGTCATCATCTGGCGCGGCGATAACGGGTGGTTTGGACAAATCGTTGAGATCCCAGGACGCGACGACCGCGCGATCCTTGTCGTCACCTGCACTGGGGCCGACAAGTGCAAACATCGTGTTCCCGTCCGTTGTCACAGTGACATTCGTTATGGCTGGAAGCCGGGCCAGATCCTCAATGGCAATTGGATCGGCAGCGATGGGGCCAGCGGCGAATACGGCCGCGCTGCACCCGAAAAGAAACGCGGTTAACCTAGGCGTGAACATGATCGAAAATAACTCCCTGTTGACCGATGTCACCCGCGCGATATCGGCCTGTCAACACATGAAGGCCGCCGGAAAGACTCTTCAGTTTCCGCAAGCTCTGCGGAGAATACTTGCTCTGCAGAGTCGGGTTCTGACCAATCCATGCGTCTCCAAGGAGTTTGGAGGCCGAAAATGGCATAATTGTCACAGTTGTTACCTACATGACAAAACGGTGAACTGGGCAGTTGATTTGCGTATTACAAAGCCGCAACAATTCCGACAGGGGGCGAGTGTCAGGGTCTGGAAGGGGATTTCCGGATCAAATGACATGCGCTCGGCAATGTTGAGGGAAACGGAGAATCCAACTAATGAAATCGATCAATCATAGCAGTATGCTGTTGCGTAGCGTCGCCTTGTCCGCCCTGTGCGCCGGACTGGGTGCAAATGCTTTCGCGCAGGACGCCGATACGCCTGCCGACGATTCTGTCATCGTCGTCGCACCGGTAGCTGAAGACGTCGAAGGCGACGAGAAGAAGCTTGACGTCGTCCGCGTGACTGGCTCGCGCCTGTCGTCGGAATATACAGCCGTCGCGCCCATTCAGATCCTGAGCGCGTCTGAAGGGGTGCTCGAAGGCATCGCCGATGTCGGCGCACTGCTGCAGACAGCAACTGTTGCTGCCGGTTCGCCTCAGGTAACCGCCGCATCCTCGTCCGCATTCGTCCAGAATGGCGGCGTCGGCACGGAGACGGTCTCGCTGCGCGGTCTTGGCGCTAACCGCACGTTGACACTGATCAACGGCCGCAGGGCCGGTCCGGCCGGTACGCGCGGTGCCGTTTCGGCATTTGATCTCAACGCCATTCCGCTTTCCGCTGTCGAAAGCGTCGAGATCCTGAAGGATGGCGCCTCTTCAATCTACGGTTCGGACGCTGTTGCCGGCGTTGTGAACATCATCACCAAGCAGGATGACGGTGTGGAATTCGATCTGTTCACGTCGATCCCGGAAAATTCCGGTGGTGAACTGATCCGCGGCAGCGCAACCTGGGGAAAAACCTTCGAGCGTGGCCGTGCCATGTTGTCCCTAGACTATTACAAACAGGAAGAGCTTGCTCGCGGTGATCGTGACTATTTTAAGTGCGGCGAAGACTATGTCTTCAACTCGGATGGTTCGCGCGCTGATGTGATCGACCCGCGCACCGGAAACCCCCGCTGTAATGACCTCGCCTGGGGCCATATCTGGGTTTACGATTACAACGCTCCCGGCTTCGTTACGTCGCCATGGCAGGGCCGGCCCCAGCTGATCCAGTATGACTATGACGGCGACCTGGGCAATTACCTGCCAGGCTTCCCGACAAACAACACGGCTGGACTTGTCGTTCCGGGCGGTTTCTATGCCGTTGGTTACGACGAATTGCTGCTTCCGGGCGCGACACCGGATCCGGCTTTCTCTCCATCAGCACGCAACTCGCTCGGCGTCTTGAACGCCGACAGCATTTTCCAGGACGAAGAATCGCTGAGCCCTGAAGTCGAGCGCGTAACGCTCTACGGAAATGGCGAATTCGAGGTCAACTCGAACATGGATCTCTATGGCGAAGTCCTGCTTAACCGCCGTGAAACCTACGTGAATGGCTATCGCCAGTTCTGGACCTATGACTATGTCTACGAGTACGGTGGCACGACCTTCAGCAACAGCCCAAGCGCGCTCGCAAACGGCTGGGGTGGCGTCGCCGGCTCGGGTGCCTTTGTCGGCCTCAGCCCGACAGCGATCACGGATCACAACGATACCAAGATCACCGTTGACTACATGAACGTCGTTGCAGGCATGCGCGGCAATTTCGACGCGGCCCTGTCTGACTGGAATTACGACTCGTATCTCCAGTTCTCCCGTTCGGATGGTGACTACCAGCAAGACGTGATCTTCGACGACGCAATCACGCCGTACCAATGGTTCAATGGCAACACGTGCGCAGGTTCGACAACTCCCGTCCGTGGTGTCGATTGTGTGGACGTTGACTGGTACAGTCCTGATTTGCTGGCGGGCAACCTGTCCGAAGTCGACCGGGCCTTCCTGTTCGGCAACGAAATCGGCAACACGGTCTACGAGCAAACGCAGTTCGAGATGTTCTTCAACGGACCGCTCTTTGAACTGCCTGCTGGTACAGTCGGTGCAGGCTTCGGTGCTAACCGGCTACGCGAGCGCATCAACGACGTTCCTGGCGAAGTCACTCAGGACGGCAACGCCTGGGGCTCGTCGAGCGCTGGCATCACCAAAGGCTCGAAGAACACATCCGCGATCTTTGGCGAACTCGCCATTCCTCTGGTCAAGGATGCGCCGCTCATGGAATCACTTGATTTGTCCCTGTCGGCACGCTGGACAAATGAAGAAACCACCGTACGCGGTGTAAAAGCTGGTCAGGACAACACAACCTACAAGATCGGCATGGGTTGGCAGGTCACGCCGTCGGTCAAAGCACGCGCTACGTTCGGCACGTCTTTCCGCGGTGCAGAATTGTTCGAGGCGGCACTTGCCGGTCAGACAGCATTTGCTGGCCAGCGCGCAATCGATCCCTGCGTGAACTATCAGAACGCGTTTGCTAACGGCGATATTTCCCAACGCCGCTTCGACAATTGCTCGGCTGATCTGCCCCCAGGCATCGTGCCAACGGGTGGTGGCGGCAGTGCAACTGTTTCGTCCACAGGGAACCCGTTCCTTGAGCCTGAAACGTCAGAGGCACTGAATGTCGGACTTATCTGGGCGCCGACCTGGATCGACTTCCGGGCTTCGATCGATTACTTCGAAATCGAGATCACGGACGAAATCACCCGTCTTGGTGCAGCTAACATCCTGCTTGGCTGTTACGAGTCGGACACGTTCGCGACCGAGCCGCTGTGTGACCAGTTTACACGCGACCCGAACAACTACCTGATCGATACGGTCACCAACGACTTTATCAACGTCGCAACGCAGACGAACAAGGGTATCGACTTCGCGGCTGAATACTCCCGCGACTTCTCGTTCGGATCGCTGACGCTCAACACGCAGCACACCTATCAGCAGGAAGACGAAATCGTTCTGTTCGCTAACAGCGAGCCACTCGATACCACGGGCGAAGCTGGCGATCCGGAATGGGTTGGCAACCTCAACGCGACGCTGGAACGTGGCCCATGGTCCTTCTTCTGGGGCATGGACTTCATCGGCAAAACGTCGAACGTCGATAGCTACGTGATTGCCAATGGCGATGTGTGGCCCAACTATCTTGGCCAACCTGTCGGACTGAAGCTGAAGACGGAGCAGATCACGTATCACAGCTTGTCGGTCGGACGTGAAATGCCGAACGGCTTCGAAGTTCGCTTGGGTGTGCGGAACGTCTTCGACGAGCATCCGCCAGCCGTTTCAACGGTCGGAAGCGAATACGACACCGTGGGCACCTCTGCTTTCTACTCGCAGTATGACGCCATCGGCCGTCGTTTCTTCCTGAATGTCAGCAAGAGCTTCTAGCATCTGCTTGAATTGACACTTAAAAGCGGCTGGCAGATTGCCAGCCGCTTTTCTCATTCTTGGCGATCACCAGATTGTGCACGGAGACAAAATCAATGCCGCGAATTTCCATGACGCAGGACAATCTGAACGACCGCAATACCGAGTTCAAACAGACGCCGCTGGTAAAGCCGGTCTTCCTGAATTCCGTGCCCAAAAGCGGCACTCACCTGCTGCGAAATATCCTGCGGATGTTTGTCCCGGTTGAGCAGCAATATCACGACGACTTCATCCAGATACCGAACCTGCGAAAGCACAGCATCGCCCTCCACCCCGACAATCCAAAACTCAGCTGGGGGCACCTTCTCTTCTCCGACGAGTCCGCGCTTGCGACCAGCCTGTCGCGTCATATCCTGCTTGTGCGCGACCCGTACACCTGGGTCCTGGCGCGAGCCCGGTTTTTCCTGTCAGAAAATTTTGACGGAAATCTCGCCCACTTGCGGACCCGGCAGTACAGCGCTGGCGACCTGATGAACATGATGATCTTCGGCATCCACGGTAAAGCCCCTACAATGTACGACATTTATACGCACAATGCTGCGGCGTGGCTCGGCACAGGCGTCAAACTCTACCGCTACGAGGACCTGGTAAGCCATCTCAAGGATCTGAATACTCAGCGCGCCGAAACCTATTTCTCGCGGCTACTGGACGATTGCGGCATTGCCGTGCCGGATGACTGGCGCGAGCGTGTAACCATCGGAAGCGACAAGGCCCAGAGCGGCACGGCTCGTGATAATCTCCAGGTCGATGATTCGCGCCTGCCTGAGGAATTGCCTGACATACAAAAGCAGCTCGTCGAGTATGCCTTGCCGGGCCTGCGAGCCCTTCTTGGATACGCCTGAGCGCATCCCTCACGCCAGCGTCTTGCGCATCGCGTCCTGCCAGCCCTTGATCAGGGCGTCGCGGTCGGCTGCCGCCATCTTCGGCTCGAAGCGCCGGCCCTGCACGGGCCGCTCGGTCCACGCTTTCGCGTCCAGCCAGCCAAGCTGCATCGCCGCCAGCGCCGCCGCGCCCAGCGCCGTCATCTCGCGATAGTCCGGCCGCAGCACGGGCCGGTCGCAAATATCGGCCAGGAACTGCATCAGCCAGTCATTCGCCACCATACCGCCATCGACCCGCAATTCGCGGATCTCCGCGCCATCGGCGGCAAAGGCATCAAGCAGGTCCCGCGTCTGGTAGGCCGCCGATTCCAGCCCCGCCCTCACAAGGTGCGCTGCCGTCGTCGCCCGCGTAATGCCGCTGATCGTGCCGCGCGCATCGGCGTTCCAGTGCGGCGCGCCCAGCCCGGTAAAGGCCGGCACGATATAGACGCCGCCATTCCCCTTCAGGCCCGCCGCAATGCTCTCGGTCTCTTCGGCGGAATCGACGAGGCCGAGATCATCGCGCAGCCATTTCACCACCGTCCCGGCATTGAAGATCGAGCCCTCCAGCGCCATCGCGCCGCCGCCGGGCAGCTCATAGCCCACCGTGCCCAGCAGGCGGTGCTGCGAATCAGGCCGCTCGGCGCCCGTATTCGCCACGAGAAAGGCGCCTGTGCCATAGGTGATCTTGGCCATGCCCGGCGCGAGGCATCCCTGCCCCACAAGCGCCGATTGCTGGTCGCCTGCTGCCGACAGGATCGGCAGCGCCGCGCCAAGCAGGCTGTCATCGCTCATCCCGAAGTCCGCCGCATTCGGCTTCACCTCCGGCAACAGGCCCGGCGGCACGTTGAACAGCGCCGTCATCGCCTCGCTCCAGCCGCCATCCTCGCCCAGCCCCAGGCGATAGAGCAGCGTGCGCGAGGCGTTCGTCACGTCCGTCGCGTGCACGCGCCCGCCGGTCAGCTTCCAGATCAGGAAACTCTCCACCGTGCCGAAGGCGAGTTCGCCTGCCTCCGCCCGCGTCCGTGCGCCATCGACGGAATCAAGGATCCAGCCGATCTTCGTGGCGGAGAAATAGGGGTCGAGCAGCAGGCCCGTCTCGGCCTGCACGGCCGGCTCGTGGCCGTCCGCCTTCAGCGCCTCGCACACGCGGGCCGTGCGCCTGTCCTGCCACACAATGGCGGGCGCAATCGGCTTGCCGGTCGCCCGGTCCCATATCAGGGTCGTCTCGCGCTGATTGGTGATGCCAATGCCGGCAATCGTGTCCACGCCGCCGCTGGCCTCGATCGCCTCGCGGCATACGGCCAGCGTGCGTGTCCAGATCTCCTCGCCATCCTGCTCGACCCAGCCGTCTTCGGGATACCTGAGCGTCAGGTCCTGCTGGGCCAGCGCGACCTCGGCAAAGGCACGATCAAACACGATTGCCCGGGTCGAGGTCGTGCCCTCATCAATCACCAACAGCTTGTCCGGCTTGGCCATGCCTCGCATCTCCCGCAAAGACGCTGATCTTGGCCCAGCCCGCCGGGCCGCGCAATCACGCGCCGCCTATCGGGTGAGTCCGGCCGATTCCATGAGCTGCGCCAGGGCCAGCGTTGTCCAGTCGCCATAGGGCGCTCCGATCAGCTGCAGGCCAATCGGCAGGCTCTCAGAACTTCTCGCCACCGGCACGCAGGTTGACGGCAGGCCGGGGAAGGTCGCCAGTCCCGCCCAGGCCAGTTGCGCGCCATAGGGCTGCGGCACGCCATCGACCATCAGGCTTCGGTTCGCCCAGTTCGGGTCGGTCTGATAGGGAAAGGCGGGCGTGCTGAACACAGGCGCGATTACCACGTCATGCTCATCGAACACGGCGCGCCAGGCGCGGGTCACCCGCATCTGTTCGTCCAACAGTTCCATCCATGCATGCGCGTCCATCGGCTCTGCGCCCGGGGTGCCGCGCGTGATCACCGTATTCAGCATCTTCACATAGGAAGAGTGCATCGTGTCGAGGCGCGGCAGTATGCTGACATCATCTGAAACCGTCGCACCCGCTTCGGACAGGCTGTCGGCCAGGTCAGAAACGGCTGTCCGTGTCTCGACATCCGCAGCAACACCCGGCAGCGCGTCCAGCACCAGAACGCGAAAATCCTTCAGCGCCCCGTGCCGTGCCGGCGGCAGGTCCAGCCTGTAACCGATGCCGTCTTCAGGTCCGGCAATCACCTCCATCGCCGTCACAAGGTCTCCGGCATTGCGCGCCATGGGCCCGACCACCGCCATCGGCACATCCACACCGTCCGTTCCCGGAAAGCCATGGCCGCGCAGGGGCACGATGCCATAGGTCGGCTTGTGCCCGAACACGCCGCACATGTGCGACGGCACGCGGATCGACCCGCCGATGTCAGAGCCGATCTCCAGTGGCACCATGCCGGTTGCCAGCGCCACGGCGGAGCCGCCGGATGACCCGCCGGGCGACCGGCTTGGATCATAGGGGTTCAGCGTCCGGCCATAGACGGGATTCTCGGTTTGCCAGTCTGCCAAGGCGACCGGCGCATTGGTCTTGCCGAGGATGATCGCCCCGGCAGCCTTCAGGCGCTGCACGACAACCGCATCGGCTTCAATCGGCAGGTCCTTGAACGCTTCCATGCCCCATGTCGTCGGCAAGCCTGCGACATCATTGGATTCCTTCACGGTCATGGGAACGCCCAGCAGGGGGCGCGGGTCATCCGGCTGGCGCGATGCATCAATCTGCCGGGCCGCCGCCAGCGCCCTATCGAAATCGCGAACGACGACTGCGTTGACAGGCCCGTTGAAATGCTTGATCCGCGCGATGGCCGCTTCGCAGGCCTCCTGCGCACTTATAATCCCTGTACGCACAGCCTTCGCCGTTTCTCTTGCGTCGGCCGAACCCAGGTCCACCATCTCCTGCGGTGCCATCACGGTTCTCCCTTTTGGGAAGAGGATAGCACGCCAGCGGAAAGGTTCAACGCAGATCGCGTCCGGGTCCGCGATCGCCAAACCACCAGAGCGTCGCGGCCGTTGCCGCAAAGGTCGCCGTCTCGACGATCTCGCCCCGCGCCGCCGCACCGGATCCGAGAAACACCCAGGCCGTGATCAGCCACAATAGCAGCGTCAGGAATGGCCTTGTCAGCCCCCGCACCGCATTGACCCATCGGTAACTGTCGCCAATGGCCGCCTCGGCTGCGAGCGAAGCGTGGAGGCCCTGCCATCCCCCGGCGGCATTGGCCGTCTGCAGCGCCAGTTCGCTCGCCTCTGCCCGCAGGGCTTCCAGCGCATCAAGGAAAGTCGCGTCATGCCAGTATTCTCCGGCGCAGAACTGGCCGCCGCAACGGCAAGCCAGCTCTCGCTAGGTGAAATGCGGCCCGCGCCAGCCGGTGATATCAAAGTCGGGGAAATGGGCGATCAGCAAGGGTGCCATCATGCGCCCGTGGCGGTCCCGGTCGGATAGAAAAAGCCCGCCCGCCTTCATGCCAAGGCGAACGGGCGATGGGATCAGCGGCAAAGGCCCGCGTCTGTCAGGCAGTCGCGAACGCCTTGGCGGCCTTGTAGGCCTGGCGCTTGCCCAGTGCTTCGCGGGCGCCATTATACTCGCGCTCCAGCTGGTCGACATATTCGGCCGTCGACATGCGCGTATTGATCGCGCCGATGCCCTGGCCGCAGCCCCAGATGTCTTTCCAGGCCTTGGCCTCCTGGTTGCCGCCCGACCCGAAATTCATCGCCGATGGATCGGATTCCGGCAGATTGTTCGCGTCAAGGCCCGCCTTGGCGATGGAGGGCGCAAGATAGTTGCCGTGCACGCCGGTGAAGAGGTTCGAATAGACAATGTCGCCCGCCTTGGAATCAACGATCATGTCCTTGTAGCCTTCCACCGCATTGGCCTCGTGGCAGGCAATGAAGGCCGAACCGATATAGCCGAAATCGGCGCCCATGGCCTGCGCCGCCGCCACCGCATTTCCCGTGGCAATTGAGCCGGACAGGGCCAGTGGCCCGTCGAAGAACTGGCGGATTTCCTGGATCAGTGCGAAAGGCGAGAGTGTCCCGGCATGGCCGCCCGCGCCGCTCGCCACCGCGATCAGGCCGTCGGCGCCCTTCTCCAGCGCCTTGTGCGCGAACACCACATTGATGATGTCGTGCAGCACCACACCGCCATAGGAATGGATTGCATCATTCACGTCCTGGCGCGCACCCAGCGAAGTAATCACCACCGGCACTTTCCAGCGCACGCACGCCTCGACATCATGCTCCAGCCGGTTGTTCGTCTTGTGCACGATCTGGTTGACGGCATAGGGGGCAGACTTCCTGTCCGGGTTCTTCTCGTCCCACTCGGCCAGTTCCGTCGTTATCTTGTCGAGCCATTCGTCCAGCACCGGGCCGGGACGGGCATTCAGCGCCGGAAAGCTGCCGACCACGCCCGCCTTGCACTGGGCGATGACCAGGTCAGGGTTGGAGATGATGAACAGCGGCGAGCCGATCACGGGCACGCGCAGGTTTTGCAGGACGGTTGGCAGGGCCATGGAATTTCCTCACAGGATTGATAGTCATCGGTTTCAAACTAGATGCCCCGGGCTGCGGGACAAGCGGTAACGTAGGGACAGGTGGGCGGTGCCCGCCTATCCCAGTTTGAGGCTGTCGACGCTGATCACCTCATTGATCAATTGATCCATATCCTTCGGCGCGATCTGTCCGCTGAGGATCAGCATCGCGAGGCCATGCACCACCGACCACGCCCGCAGGATCGCGGCATGGCGCTGGCCGGGCGTGACATTCGGGCCCGCCAGTTCCGTCACGGTCTGGCGCAACAGCCAGCCGGGCGAGTCTTCCGGGTTCGCGCTTCTAGGATCCGCCGCCGGTGGTAGGGACGAAAAGATCAGTCGGAACAGGGCCGGATTGCGAACGGCAAAGCGCACATAGGCGCGGCCCATCTCGGTAAAGCCTGCCTTGCCGCCCATCCCGCCAGCCGCCGCCTTCTGCTCGCGCGCCAGCTTGGTCATGCCTTCGGCTGCCAGCGCCGCCAGCAGCGAGTCCTTGTCCGGGAAATGGCGATAGATCGCGGTCGCGCTGACACCGATATCCCGTGCGATCTCGCGCAGGCTCAGGCTTTCGGCGCTGCCCTGCTCCAGCCGCCTCAGGCCGGTCTCGATCAGGGCAACCCGCAGGTCACCATGATGATAGCCGCCCTTGGGCGATCTGATATTGACTGTGCTGCCATTCGCGTTCATGTTAGTGCTGTAAACATTATTTGCCCGCGTTTCAATCCCGGAGTTTTGCCATGGCCAGTCCCGTCGAAACCGCCATTCGCGATAATGTGACCAAGGGCATCATGAAGATCGTTGCCTTCAACCGCACACGCCCCCGCCTCGGGCACACCGAGAACACATTCCTCACCGGCATCCACGCGTCGGTCAGCGCAGAAATGACCCTGGAAGACCTCTCGGTCACGGGCGAAATCCCCGCCGCCCTCAATGGCCGCTACCTGCGCATCGGGCCAAACCCCGTCGGCAAGCCCAACCCGTCCACCTATCACTGGTTCTCCGGCGACGGCATGATCCACGGCGTCTGCCTCAAGGATGGCAAGGCGCTCTGGTACCGCAATCGCTGGGTCCGCTCGAATGCCGTCTCCGCCGCCCTTGGCGAGACGCCCGCCCCCGGCCCGCGCCGCGGCACGCAGGACAATGCCAATACCAATGTCATCGGCCACAATGGCAACACCTGGGCCCTGGTCGAGGCCGGCGCCTGGCCCGTGCGCCTGAACGACAGGCTCGATACGCTCGCGCACGACCCGTTCGGCGGCACACTGAAGAATTCCTTCTCCGCCCACCCGCATCTCGATCCCGAAACCGGCGAGATGCACGCCATCACCTATTATGCCATGGACCCCGCCACAATCCACCACACCGTTGTCGACGCCAACGGCAAGGTGATCCGCGAGGAGCCGGTCAAGGTCGAACACGGCCCCTCTATCCACGACTGCGCCGTGACGAAACACTATGTCATCATCCTGGACCTGCCGGTCACCTTCTCGATGAAAACCCTGCTCGCAGGCCAGTCCTTCCCCTATCGCTGGAACCCGGCGCACAAGGCCCGCATCGGCCTGATGCCGCGCCACGGCACCAATGACGATGTCATCTGGTGCGATGTCGACCCGTGCTATGTCTTCCACCCCTGCAATGCCTATGAGGCCGAAGACGGCACAATCATCATGGATGCCAGCGTCCACGACACCATGTTCGCCGACAGCAGGCAGGGCCCGGACTCGCAAAAAGTCACCTTCGAACGCTGGTCTATAGACCCCGCCGCCCACAAGGTCACCCGCAGCGTTCTGGACGCCGCACCGCAGGAATTCCCCCGCCCCGACGAACGCTATACCGGCCGGAAATACCGCTACGCCTACACGATGGCTCTGCCGGAAGAAGGCGGATTCGAAACCTTCAACCAGACCAAACTCTTCAAGCACGATCTCGACGCCGGCACCCGCGAGACCCATGATTTCGGCCCCGGCCGCGTGCCCGGCGAATTCGTCTTCATTCCGCGCACCGATGATGCACCGGAAGGCGACGGCTGGCTGATGGGCTATGTCGTCGACACCAACACGGACACGACAGACCTCGCCATCCTCGACGCGCAGGCCTTCACCGCGCGACCCGTCGCCCTCGTCCATGTCCCCCACCGCATCCCCCCGGGCTTCCACGGAAATTGGGCCCCGGCAGTGTAGCCGTGCCCGAAAGACTTCCCAAGCGCCAGCCGCGGTTTCCCCGGCTGAGGACCGTCAGGACGTAATATCCCGGAAAAGGCTGGCCACCGGTTCGTCAGGGTCAATACGGATAACAGAGCCCCTGTCAGTTCTCTCCGCGCTTCTGAATGTAGCCTAGCAACAAGAGAATTGTACCGGCAATCATTGCGAGAGTCAGGGAAAGCAGCCCGACCGTGACGATGAGTTCCTGCCACGGCTGCGCAGTGGGGCTGGGCCCGTGAATGGGTGTCATGCCTCCCGTATTCCATGCGGCGGCCAGCGTTGTTGATAACCAGTTCACGGTGGTGCCATACGCCAGAAGCCAAAATGTTGCGCGCGCGGCAGTCTTGCCGAGTTCGACAAATCGCCATGTGGCGCCGACAGCGATCAAAAAGGTACCGTTGGTCAGGCCTTGCATATGGGCTGACAATCCCATCCGGGGATTGGCCATGACGCCCGTCGCAAGACCGGTCAGCAGTCCTGACAGGAACAGTGCCGCACCAAGAACGAGAAAGGATTTCTGGAAGTTCATGCCACTCTCCCCCGACGATCTGCTGTTAAATGACAGTGCTTCGTACTGAGATCAAGCCAGAGCGCATCGGGAGTTGAACCTGAACGGCTGCTTTGGGCCGCCCCCTGATGATCGCGGCACGTGAAAGAATGACCCAGATCGCGACGATCACGCCGCAAGACCAGGCCGTCTCACCCCACCCGCACGCTGCCGCCGCCATCCACCGGCAGAATCGCGCCGGTGATGAACCGCGCCTCGTCGCTCGCCAGGAACAGTGCCGCGTGCGCCGTGTCCCAGCCGGTGCCCATGAACTTCATCGGCACGTTCGCCGCGCGTTCCTCGCGCAGCGCGTCCTCGGAAATGCTCCGCGCCGCCGCAATGCCGCCTATCGCCATCGGCGTGTCCATCAGCCCCGGCGTGATCGCATTGCAGCGCACGCCGCGCGAGGCGCCGCTCAGCGCCACGCTGCGCGTCACCCGGTTCATCCCCGCTTTCGACACTTCATAGGCCATCTGGAATCCGCCCGCGATCGAGGCGAGCGACGAGATGTTGACGATCGCCCCGCTGCGCTGTTCCAGCATGCCGGGCATCACCGCCTGCGTCACCAGCCACGCGCCTTTCAGGTTGACGCGCAGGATGCGGTCGAACGCCTCCTCGGTCAGCTTGTGCGGCGGCCCGTCGCCATGGCCGCCAATGCCGACATTGTTGACCAGTATGTCCACGCGCCCGAACAAGGCCGTGCAGTCGGACGCTATGCGCGCGGCCTCCTCGGCCTTCGATACATCGGCAATGCACAGCGCGGCGACGCCGCCTTCCTGCTCGATTTCCGCCACCGTAGCGGCAGCGCGGTCGCCATCGCGGTCGACACACAGCACGCCGGCCCCGGCCCGCGCGAACAGCAGCGCCATGGCCTTGCCATTGCCAATCGTTTCGCCCGGCGTCTGTCCGGCGCCGCAGATGATCGCCACCTTGCCTGCCAGGCGGCCCGTCACATCGCCCAGGCTCACCGTTCCAGGTCCGGGTCCGCTTCAAGGTCATCGTCCAGCTGCACGCCGAACGTGTTCAGCATCATCGACACCTGCGTGTACTGGCCGACTGTCATCACAAGGTCCATACGCTGTTTCTCGGTCAGCCCGGCCAGCTCGTTCCATGTCCGGTCGGTAATGAAGGCGTCGCTTGTCAGCTCGTCCACGGCGCGAAGCATCGCGCTTTCCAGCGCCGACCAGCTCGGCGCCAGCGGCCCTTCCTTGATGTGCTGGATTTCAAGGTCGGTCATGCCGCACTCCTTGCCGATGCGCACATGCTGGGCCCATTCATAGCCGGATTTCCAGTTATACCCGGTGCGCAGGATGACCATTTCGCGCTCGCGCGGGGCCAGGCTGTTATAATCCGACAGGATGTATCCGCCCCAACGCATGAACGATTTGAACGCCTTCGGCGCGCGCGCCAGCGTGCGGAAAATATTGTACACGGGGCGGCCATTGAACGTCTTTTCCAGCGTTTCGCGCTGTTCAGCGTCCAGCTCCGAATCCGCCAGCGGGGCAATCCGCGCTTTATCGAGTCTCATTTCATACTGCTTTCCTGCTTGGCGGCGCCTGTGCGCTCGCGCGTTTCATCCCTGTGACTGCAGTAAATACGCTTCCTCACAGGGCCACAAGCGCCATGACGGCCATCAGGCCGCACCCCTGCCGTTACGCAAGGCCTTGACCTTACGTTGGCGTCAACTCCATTACCAAGGCACACACGAGAATACAGGCACCGCATATCATGGCAGATGACATCCTCCCCCTCAGCAGCGCGTTCAAGGACGCGACCGAAGCCGAATGGCTGGCCGCCGTCGAAAAGGCCCTGAAGGGCAAGGGCATCGACACGATCACCCGCACCACCGCTGACGGCCTGAAAGTCCGCCCGCTCTACCGCGAAAGCGATTTCCCCTCGGCGACAGACCCGCTCGGCACGCCTGGCGCGGCGCCCTACCTGCGCGGCCCCACCGCCGCGCCCGACGCCTGGCTGCCATGGGATATCCGCCAGGCCTTCACCCACCCGGACCCCGCCACCACGAATGCCGAAATCCTCCGCGACCTCGAACGCGGCGTCTCTTCCGTGGAACTCACGCTCGACCCGACAGGCGTAAACGGCGTCCAGGTCCTCGGCCTCGCTGACCTGCAAACCGTCCTCGACGGCGTCGACGCCAGCATCGCCACGATTGCGCTGGATCCGGTCGGCGAACCCGGCTTCATAGCCGCTGGCCTCCTCGCCACATGGGCCGAAGGCGCCGCCGACCCGGCCGCCCTGAAGCTCGCCTTCAACCTCGATCCCCTTGGCGCCCTCGCCCGCACCGGCACCCTCGCCGCCTCCCTTGACGACACGTTCGCCGCCCTCGGCGACACGCTCGACCGCCTCGCCCCCTTCACCGGCGCCAGCCTGCTCCGCATCGACGCCCGCAGCGTGCACGAGGCTGGCGGCTCTGACGCGCAGGAACTCGGCGCCCTCATCGCCAGCGCCATCGACACATTGCGCCGCTTGGGCCCGGAGGCTGACCTCGCCGCCCTCGCCCCGCGCAGCAGTTTCGCCCTCGCCCTCGACGCCAATTACGGCCTCGGCGTCGCCAAGCTGCGCGCCGCCCGCCGCCTCTGGGCCCGCTGCCTTGAACTGCTTGAAATTTCCCCGGTTCCCATGCGCCTCCAGGCCACCACATCGGCCCGCATGCTCACCCGCTACGATGCCTGGACCAACATGCTTCGCTGCACCACGGCCGCCTTCGCAGGCGCCATTGGCGGCGCAGGCATTGTCACCGTCCGCCCGTTCAATGCCGCGCTTGGCGTGCCCGAAGAACTCGGCCGCCGCATCGCCCGCAACACCCAGATCATCGCCATGGAAGAAAGCCAGCTCGGCCGCGTGGCAGACCCAACCGGCGGCGCCTGGTTCACCGAAACCTTCGCCGAAGACCTCGCCAATGCCGCGTGGGAAGAATTCCAGAACATAGAGCGCGAAGGCGGCTATGCCGCGTCCCTCCTCTCCGGCGCCTTCCAGGACCGCGTCGCCACGGTCCGTGACGCCCGCGCCAAGGACATCGCCAAACGCAAGGTGGCAATCACCGGCGTAACCGAGTTCCCGACGCTCGACGCCATCGACGCGCCCATCGCCGATCCGGTCAGGCCCCGGCCCGCACCTGCAACGCCTGCCCCGGCCCTCACCTGCACGCCGCTTGCGCCCGTACATCTCGCCGCCCCCTTCGAATCCCTGCGCGACGCAGCCGCTGCCGCGAAAAAGGCGCCCGCCATCTTCGTCGCCACGCTTGGCCCCGTCGCTGAACACTCGGCCCGCGCAGACTTTGCCCGCAACCTCTTCGCCGCTGGCGGCATCGCCGCAAAAGAGGCGCCCGTCGCCCCCAAAACCGCCAGCGATCTCGCCGCCGCCTACAAGGCCTCCGCCTGCCATATCGCCGTCCTCTGCGGCAGCGACACGCGCTACCCGGACGAAGCCGAAGCCGCCGCCACCGCCCTCAAGGCCGCTGGCGCCCGCCACGTCTGGCTCGCGGGCAAGTTCGAGGCCCCCGGCATTGATTCCAACATCTTCATGGGCTGCGATGTGCTCCACACATTAAAGCTCGCGCACGCAGAACTGGGGCTTTCCCAATGACCACATTCCCTGATTTCACCAAGGCCGAACTCGGCGCCCCGCACGCAAAAGCCGCAGCTCCCACGCTCGGCGAGCCATGGCACACGCCCGAAGGCATCGACGTCAAAACGGCCTTCACTGCCGATGATACCAAGGGCCTCGACTTCCTCGACGACTATCCCGGCCTCGCCCCCTTCGGCCGCGGCCCCTACCCGACCATGTACACGAACCAGCCCTGGACCGTGCGCCAGTATGCCGGCTTTTCCACGGCCGAAGACTCCAACGCCTTCTACCGCCGCAACCTCGCGGCTGGCCAGAAAGGCCTCTCCGTCGCCTTCGACCTTGCCACCCACCGGGGCTATGATTCCGATCACGTCCGCGTCTCCGGCGATGTCGGCATGGCGGGGGTCGCCATCGATTCCATCTATGACATGCGCACGCTCTTCTCGGGCATCCCGCTCGACAAGATGTCCGTCTCGATGACCATGAACGGCGCCGTGCTGCCCATCCTCGCGCTCTATATCGCGGCGGCCGAGGAACAGGGCGTCGCGCCGGACAAGCTGGCCGGAACGATCCAGAACGACATCCTCAAGGAGTTCATGGTCCGCAACACCTACATCTATCCGCCAAAGCCCAGCATGCGGATCATTTCGGACATTTTCGCCTACACGTCGCAGAACATGCCGAAATACAATTCCATCTCGATCTCCGGCTACCACATGCAGGAAGCCGGCGCGACGGCAGACCTTGAACTGGCCTACACGCTGGCTGACGGCATCGAATACCTCCGCGCCGGCATCGCGGCGGGCCTCGATGTTGACGCCTTCGCGCCGCGCCTTTCCTTCTTCTGGGCCATCGGCATGAACACGTTCATGGAAGTTGCCAAGATGCGCGCCGCGCGCCTCATCTGGGCAAAACTGGTGGAAAAGGAATTCAAACCGAAGAACGTCAAATCCCTCAGCCTGCGGACGCACAGCCAGACCTCCGGCTGGTCCCTCACTGCGCAGGACGTTTACAATAACGTCATCCGCACCTGCCTTGAAGCCATCGCCGCCACCGGCGGCCAGACGCAGAGCCTGCACACGAACAGCTTCGACGAAGCCCTCGCCCTGCCAACCGATTTCTCCGCCCGCATCAGCCGCAACACGCAGCTTTTCCTGCAGCAGGAAGCCGGTGCCTGCCAGACGATCGACATGTGGGGCGGCTCATATTATGTCGAGCGCCTGACCCACGATCTCGCCGCCAAAGCCCTCGCCCATATCGAGGAAGTCGAGGCCATGGGCGGCATGCGCAAGGCCATCGAGGAAGGCCTGCCCAAGCTGCGCATCGAGGAAGCCGCCGCCAATACGCAGGCCCGCATCGACAGCGGCACGCAGACCGTGGTCGGCGTCAACAAGTTCCATCTCGATGAAGACGAAGACGTCCCCGTCCTCAAGGTCGACAATGCCGCCGTGCGCCGCATGCAGCTTGACAAGCTCGCCCGCCTGAAAGCAGACCGCAACCAGGCCGAAGTCGATGCCAGCCTGGACGCCATCGCCAAGGCTGCCGCCGGCACGGAGGGCAACTTGCTCGCCCTCGCCGTGGACGCTGCCCGCGCCAAGGCCACTGTCGGCGAAATCTCCGAAGCCGTCGAACGCAGCCAGGGCCGCCACAGCGCCGTCATCCGCTCCATCAAGGGCGTCTATGGCGGCGGCGTCAAAGGCAACGCCAGGGCCGAAGACGCAAAATCCCTCGCCGCGAACTTCGAAAAGAAACACGGCCGCCGCCCGAAAATCTATATCGCCAAGATGGGCCAGGACGGTCACGACCGCGGCCAGAAAGTCGTCGCCTCCGCCCTCATGGACCTTGGCTGGGATGTCGAAATCGGCCCCCTCTTCCAGACACCGGAAGAGGCCGCCGCCGATGCCCGCAAGGCCGGGGTCGACATCGTCGCTGCCTCTTCGCTCGCCGCTGGCCACCTCTCGCTCGTGCCCGAACTGAAACGCGCCCTCGGCAATGAAGGCGCCGCGCATACGCAGATCATCGTCGGCGGCGTCATCCCGCCACAGGACTTTGACGCCCTCTACGCCGCCGGCGCCACCGCCATCTTCCCCCCCGGCACTGTCATCGCCGACAGCGCGATCAGGATGCTGGAAGTTCTGGAAGGCAATGATACGACTGTGGCTGCGGAATAGGACTCAAGACCATGATCGTCTCCACCACACCCACTATCCAGAACCGCAACATCACCGCCTACAAGGGCATTGTCTGCGGCGAGGTCATTATCGGCGCCCATATCGGCAAGGATATCCTCGCCAGTTTCACCAATATCGTCGGCGGGCGTTCCGACGCCTACGAAAAGACGATCCGCGAAACCCGTGACGGCGCCCTAGGCGAGATGGTCCGCGAGGCCGAGCGCCTCGGCGCCAATGCGGTTGTTGCCGTGAAGTTCGACTACCAGGTCATCGGCCAGTCCGGCTCGATGATGATGGTTGCCGTGTCCGGCACGGCGGTCACTGTCGAGTAAGCCCTTCCCATTCACCGCCACAGGTTCCAGACTGCGGCAAAAGCAGAGGGACGCACCGAATGGACGAGGAATTCAAGGATTATGACGCGCTGGGCCTTGCCCATCTTGTGCGCACGAAGCAGGTCAAGCCATCGGAATTGCTGGACGCGGCGCTCGCCCGCGCCGAAGGCGCGCAGGAGAAGATCAACTGTTTCTCCGCCCTCTTCCCCGAACTCGCCCACAAACAGCTCGAACAGCCCCTCGGCGATGGCCCCTTCGCCGGGGTTCCCTTTGTCACCAAGGATCTCGCCGTCGATATCAAGGGCGCGCCGATCACGCAGGGCTCCGTCGCTTGGAAAGGCCATGTCGCCGCCGAGGACAGCACGCTCGCCGCGCGCTACCGCAAGGCCGGTCTCGTCTTCTTCGGTGCCACCACCACGCCGGAATTCGGTCTCACCCTGACGACCGAATCCACCCTGCACGGCCAGACGCGCAACCCGTGGGATACGACACGCACCTCCGGCGGCTCCTCCGGTGGCGCCGCAGCGGCTGTCGCCTCCGGCGTCCTGCCGCTCGCGCAGGCCAGCGACGGGGGCGGCTCCATCCGCATCCCGGCGGCCTGCTGCGGCCTGTTCGGCCTCAAGCCCTCACGCGGGCGCATCCCGATGGGCCCCGGCCGCACCGAAGGCTGGAACGGCCTCTCCACCGTCCACGCCGTCAGCCGCAGCGTGCGCGACAGCGCGGCCCTGCTGGACGTGTCCCACGGCCCCGAGGTTGGCAGCCGGTACCATGCGCCGCCCCCGTCCCGCCCTTTCCTGGCCGAACTTGACCATGATCCGAAGCCCCTGAAGATCGCCCTCTGGCGCAATGCCCCGAATGGCACCCAGCCGGATGCCGACGCGGAGGCCGGCCTGAAATTCACCGCCGAACTGCTTGAGCGCCTTGGTCACACGGTCGTGGAAGCCTCGCCCGAAATGGATGGCGCCGCGCTCGGCAAGGCAGCCCTGTTCACCATTTCCGCCAATATCGCCGCCATGGTCGATGAACGCGCCAGAACGCTCGGGCGCAACATCCGCGAGGACGAGCTGGAACCGGTCACGTTCCAGATGGCCAATCTCGGCCGCACCGTGCCCATGGTCGAACTCGCCCATGCCAACAATACGTTCCAGACCGCCGCCATTGCCTATGAACGCTTCCTCGATGCAGGCGGCTTCGACATGACCCTGTCGGCCACGCTGGCCCGGGCGCCGGAAAAGCTGGGCGTCATGGCCCTCACCGCGCCGGACACGATGGGGGAGGCCGTGCAGACCTTCGCGCCGCATTGCGCCGTGTTCAACCAGATGGGCGCCCCCGCCATGTCTGTCCCCCTCCACTGGACACAGCCCAACCCCGCCGCACCCTCCGGCCTGCCTCTCGGCATGATGTTCGGCAGCCGCTACGGCACGGAAAGCCTCCTGCTATCGCTGGCCGGGCAACTCGAACGCGCCGCGCCCTGGGCGCATCGGAAACCGCTGGTCTGGGTGGCATGACGCATTGTTTTGATTGCCATTCCCCTGCGAATTGTGGGAATCATGATTCTTGAGCCACTTGACCGCCGGAAGGACATCGCATGCTGAAATCCCTCGCTATTGCCGCCTTGGCTGCATTCGCCGCCTCTACCGCCTCAGCCGTTCCCGCAACGCCGGAAGCGGTCGAGGCACTGCTGGAATCCATGAACACGACGGATATTGTAACCGAAACCATTGACGACACGATCGTTCGTATCGATGCGACCCGTCAGGGTTACAATTTCACGGTCCGCCTGATGGATTGCACCGACGGCACCAATTGCGTTTCATCGATGATTTTCGCGACCTTCAACATGGACGCCCGCCCCACGCTCGCAGACTTTACGCACATCAACCTGTATAATGACAATTACCCCTTCGGACGGGCATTCCTGATCGGTGACACGGAAACAGACGGCTATCTGGTCGGCGTCGATTATGCAGTCAGCATGGCCGACGAGAACGTGCTCGGCGCGGACGAAGTCGATCTCTTTTTCGTCATCCTCAACTCTTTCATCGCGCACATGCAGGAAACCGACTGATGACACGAAAGCCGCGTTCAGGCGGGTGCCATTGCGGCGCGGTCCGCTTCGAGGTTGACCTGCCGGATGCCTTCGAGGTCGAGGATTGCAACTGCTCGATCTGCGCCATGAGCGGCAACACGCACGTCATCGTGCCTGCCAGCCGCTTCCGCCTGCTCGCCGGGTCTGCCAACCTGACCGAATACACGTTCAACACCGGTGAGGCGCGCCATCTGTTCTGCAAGACATGCGGTATAAAGAGCTTCTACGTCCCGCGATCCAATCCTGACGGGTTCGCCGTGACCTGGCGCTGCCTCGATGACTGGCAATCGCTTGTTGTGACAATCAATGCATTCGACGGGCAAAACTGGGAGGCCAATGCAGGCGCGCTGACCCACAAGTCCAGGCACTAGAGCGGTTCAGGTTTCAGCGGAAGCATAACCAGCATTGACGAGATAGTTGTTGCATTCTGTGGATGAGATATCGGTGACGATCTCGCCGGTGCGCTTTGTGACAGCCTCTGCGGTACGTTCCTGGGCGGTGCGCATGGCCTGCTTGATCTTAGCGAAGGTTTGTTCGATCGGATTGAGGTCGGGGCTATAAGGCGGCAGGAACCATAGCCGTGCTCCGGCGGACCGGATCAGGTTTCGTGTTTCGGCGCCCTTGTGGGAGCCGAGATTGTCCATCACGACGATGTCGCCGGGCGAGAGTTCGGTGACCAGCATCTGGGCGACCCAGGCCCGGAAGGCTTCGCCATTGATCGGGCCATCGAAGACGCAGGGCGCCTTCAGTCCATTGGTGCGCAGGGCGGCCAGGAAGGTCAGGGTGCGCCACTTGCCATGGGGTGCCCGGCCCAGAACACGCATGCCCTTCGGCCCCCATCCCCTGAGCGGCGCCATGTTCGTCTTCACCCAGGTTTCATCAATGAAGACAAGCCGATGCGGATCCAGTCCTGCCTGAACCCGCTTCCAGCGCCGACGCTTGCGGGCCACATCAGGGCGCAGCGGCTCGGTCGCGATCAGATTTTTTTGAAGCTGAGCCCCTCGGCCCGCAGGAAGCGCCAGACCGTGTCGTGGCTGACGAAGACGCCGCGTGCGGCAAGAAGATCGACAAGCCGGTGCAAGGTCAGGTGCGAGGTATCCTCGATCCGGGCGAGGATGAAGTCCCGGTGCGGCTCCAGGAGTGCCTGGCGGTGGCCGCCGACCTTTCCGGGTTTGAGGTCGCCCTGGCGCTTCAGTAGAGCGGACCACTGCACCACCGTCGAAGGCGCAATCTGGAACCGCTCTCCTACAGATCGGCAGCTCTCACCACGCAGGTACGCCGCAACAGCCCGCTCACGAAGATCCAGCGAATAGTATGTTCCCATGATCGCTGGCCTCCTTCCCAGCGATCATGGTGAATCACAATTCTAGCTTCGAGGGAATCCCTTCCGATTCCTCCAAACTTGAAGTTACTCTAAGGCGCGTCGTGTCATTGATCCTGGTTGGGACCGTCCTGTTCCGGATCGAGTCTACTTGGATGATGATCGGATTCGTGCGCGATTCTTCGATGAAGGATCCGAGGCACTTAAGCCCCATAGAATCCTCAATGGTTACTGACGTGACATCATTTAAACCGAGGTGTCTGCCCTTCTTGCTTCGATGGCGTTAAGGCAATCGCAGGTTCTGCTCGCAAGGCTTGCATAGGCAGCCACCGCGCGTTTGAAGGTTTGATACGTCATCATCGTCCCCAATGATAGAGATGATAGAACTACCCTAGCGACGCTCCAACGGAGTGGATTTTTCCATCGGACCTACCAGTTCGACTGTTTTTGCGGAAGGCTTGCACACCTGGTTTTCGGGTTGACAAGTTGCGACTCCGCAAGCTCCCCCGAACATGAGCTCATGACGGCCTCAGCCAGACAACCGCGCAGCCAGAACCGATGGCCCAGTCTGTCAACCGGCTTTTCAACGCAGCATCCTGTGCCAGCCATGGTTCATCGATGATTAGGGCATGAGGATTGGCAACCAATCCGCGCACGAGCCTGAGCCTCGCCATGGTGCAGGGGTCGATCAAGTGACGCTGAGGGTCGATGACAGATGGCAGGCCTGTAGTGCCAGGATCAATTCCTGCCAACAGAAGCGCATCATCGACCTGCCGTTTCGGAACCCGTCCCCGGGTTCTGACCACTTCGCGCAGGCTGCCTCTCGGTAGGGGCACAACCTCTGAAACAATCGCGACGCGTCGACCCCAGTCGCGCGGGTTGGCGAAAACCGCCTGCAAGTCGCCAAGGATTATCCCCTCCCCGCCTTTCATGAGCCGTGTGGTCAACCCAGGTATATCTGACCGAGCCATCTCAGCGACCTCGCCGGGTGGAGCGAGTATTCGCCCGTCTACTGATAATGTCTGGATTGGCCTGCGCGAAATCTTCTCGGTACCTTCGGGGGCAATCTGCGGCGCCTCAAGAGCCTGCGCATCGAGCTCGCGCAGTTTCTCGACTGCAATCTGGCGTTCGATCAGCGCCTCGACAGCGAGGATGAGCAGGGATACGCCAGCGCCGCACAGGCTGAGCGCATAGATAAGTCCGCCCCAGACCGAAGCCGGCACCAGAGCGCTTTCGGACCGCATGAGGATGAACAATAGGACGCCAGCGGGCACCGTGACGGTGCCGCTGGCCCGCAGCACCTGCACGAGCGAGACGGTCTTGACTGATATGTCAGCAAGGCGCCCACCTGCCAGGCGGATCGGCCGGACGAACAGTTCGAACGCGGAATATACCGCAGCCGTTCGCACCGCATAGACTGCGTCCCCGGTGCGCGCCGATAAAAGCCCCCGCGCAGCCCGCCTGAGCCGGAAACGCGCCGACAATGGAATCCATAGAATCAGAACTAGCAGCATCGATACGGTCGGTCCGGCAAGGCAGCTCAGTAACCCGTCGAGGCCGGCAATCGTCAACGCTGAAATCAATCCCGCCGTCAGCGTAAGTGCGCCGGATACTACGCCGCAAATGCCTGCATCAGACCAATTCTTAAGAGCAGCAAGGTCTGCGCTCATTCGTGTTGAGATCGTACCAAGCCGGCCGCGCCCGAGAGCCGACCTGACGGCCTGGCGCGCAAGACCAGACCGGACGTCGTTGACGTAATTCTGCCCAATCCATTCCGCGGCTACGCCGCGGCCCCAGTAGAGGCACGCGAGAGCTGTGACCGCAGCGATAAAGCTTGCGATCGGCCAAATCGACTGTGCCGCAAGGCCGATAACGCCTGTCAACGCCTTGCCAGTCAAGATTTGCGCCCCTGTTTCCAGAACGGCGAGCAGGATCAACAGAAGAAAGGCGGCCAGTCGGCCGCCTCCAAGATATGACGGAAAGTTGGAGACCGCCCCCTGCTTCCGATTAGGCATAGGCCGATAGCCTTGCTACACCCTTAATCCAGCTCAACGGAGCGGAACCTTCGGTCAGTTCCGGCAAAGCGCAAAAGCGCGCCCGCACAAGTCCTGCAGCTTCGCGCATAGCGAGCGGCGAAGCCGTGAGCAGTCCTGAGATCGCCGAAACCGAAAGCCCGCAATCATTCATGATCTGCCAGCCGACAACGGCCGACGCGGCGCTGTCGGCGGCATAGACCCAGCGGTCCGCCAACGCCTGCATCCGAGGATGCGAGAGCAACGCATGCGTTTCGCGCTGGTGCACGCCGTCGGCAATCTCCAGGATAACCACGTTACACCCGCGCTGGATCAGTTCGGCAACAAGCGCTTCGGAGCCCCGTACAACCTGCTCGACGTCCGCGAGATAGGTCGTCGCCATGCCCGCGTCAGTGAAGTCGAGTGTATGGACAGCGCCAGAGTCAACGAACTTCCAGTAATCGTTCCCCGAACCAGTACCCGTGATCTTTGCGGCGCCCACCCGCAATCCCTTCTGAGTCAGACCGCGCACCATTCCGGCGACAGTCGTGGTCTTGCCCGAGTTCATCGTCGCCCCGCAGACCGCAATCACCGGGACGTGGCGAAGTAAAATTGGACGCGCAGGCAAGGCATAGCGTTGCAAGTTTATGGGTCGGCCTTCGGCGTCGGTGACAAGGCCAATTGGGCGCAACCGGGTCGGACTACCCTTCGCCTCCCAGACTGCGTTCGAGTTCAACACGAGCGCTGCAATGCCGCCGCCCGCCGCCAGATCGCAGACTGAGAGATCATCAGGAACTTCCGCCTCATAAGCGTCCGGCGCATACCGGTTGCCATATGCGACAATAACCTCGTCACCGGAGAAGATGGCGGCTTTGCGGCCCGTCGCAAGTTCAAGCCGTCTAAGCCGGCCGACTTCTTCGACGTGCGCGAGCACCAGATCGCCAGCTGCGGGCGTAACCGGCCCGGTTTCCAGGGCCCGCATGTCCTGCAAGGGAACGCGGCGGGTCGTGAAAGCGCGCTTGGATTTGTAGAGTCGCGTCTGGTCGAAGATCTCGATCATATTGAAGTCCTTTGGGTCAGCGAGAAACAGTCATCCAGACAACGCTAGCCGCCTCCGATTCCTTCCCGCGGTTCAAAAAAATGCCCCGCCAGTCGAGGCGGGGCAAAGAAAAATGATTGTTCCGCAGCGGTATGCCTCAGAAACGCAGCCCCAGTTCTGTGACGGCGACCCAGCCGTCTTGCTTGTCTGTACCGGGACTTTCAAAAGCCAGACGAACCGCGTCTCCCCGCAGATACACATGCTGTGAGATATCAAAATCCACGCCGAAGCCGAACCTGTGATCCTTGTCGCCGCCTTGATCTGTCACGGCATATGAAAGTGCCGCCTGCCAGCGATCCTCTTCCCATCCAAGCCCTGCATTCCATTCGCCTTCGGTCTCTGCAGCCGGCCGAAGCGCCGAGCGTCCGCGGTCAACATAGGCTGCGCCCAAGGTCATTTTCCCTCGGCGCAGTTCGGTCCCGACACTCCAGCTTGCGATATCCGCGCGGTTAGTGACCGGATCCGAAGTGCCCTTAACATAGGCACCAGACAGTCCGGCCACCCAGTTTCCCACCGGGCGGACATACTGTGCGCCGATTTCGTAAACGTCGTTCTGGATGACCCGGCTTCTCGGGTTTGCGGCATCTTCATTGGAGGCGAACTCCGGCGAGTAGGAGATGCCGGCCGAGAAGCCGCTGACTGGAGGCGAAAAGTACGAGACCTTCAGAGCGTCGCGGCTATCATAGGGCGACAGCAGGGCGACAGAACCCGTATAGCGTCCGAAATCGCCGCGCACCTGGCCGAGGCCAAGCGTCGGCGCGTGGAAGGACAGCTTGTCGGCGGGACCATCGTTCTCACCAACTTCGACGCGGCCCCAATCGGCGGCAACATAAGCATAGAGCTCGTCGCGCTCGAAGTTTTCGATATCCTTGTTGCCGGAATCGATCTCACCACGAACGCCAAATAGAAGGCCGGAATCGGTTTCCCATTCTGCGATGATGACTGCCGATCCGTCGGCTTCGCCTCCATTGCGAGGCAGCCCGCCCTGAAGCGGTTCGTACCAGGCGCCTTGTACGGCAACGGCGGCACGTGCCCGAACTGTCACAGCGCCATTTTCATAGGCAAGACCGCGTTCATCGTACTTGATTTCAGCGGCCGCCTTCAGCCCCGCCTGCGCCAACAGGACCGTCAGCGTGGCAGCGCCCAGTTTCAAAGATATAAGCATGTTACCCCCATTGCTTAGAAGCTGTCCAAGTATGAACGCCCTCAGAGCGCGGTTCATTCCGCCACGCAACAGAATTTCCGGCAAGGACACCGATGGAGGTATCGCACCCGAGGCATTGCGGAACACGGCCGCCCCCGTCAATCGCCAAGCGGCCAGTCAACATCAAAGGCGAGATAGTCACCCTGGTCATCCTGTCCGGATTCGAACCTTATCTTGTCCCGCGTTCCCATAACTATTCGCCGGACAGCCTCCGAAAACGGTTTCCACTGTTCAGGACCCGAGCCTGCATGCTCGGACTGTCTTTGCGCCGCGTCACTCATAGACGGATAGATTACCAAGCGCATTTTCAAGTTTGCAGGTGAAGGCGTCAGCGCCACGAGAAAGTTATTGTCGCCAAAGGTCTGACCGGCCTCCCGGTCCCGGCGGGCAAGCCTTTCGCGGGGAATATGCACAAGCGTGTACTGACCGGTGCGCCTCACCCTGCCATCGGTCGGTGAATTGACGAGCAAGACCAGATCTGTCCCGCGCTCGACAAGCGTGTCCAGTTTGCGCTGGAGCGCTGAAGATTCGCGGGTGTCTTTTCCGCCTGCGTCGATCAGTGCTGCTCTGAACACGCGTCCGGTTACGCCGGGCAGCTCCTGATCAGCTCCAATTCCAACAGGCTGATCCAATGTTACAGAAGCTTCGGATGCCTGAAGTACGCCTTGCCGGGCAGCCCAGACGCTGAACTCGTAACCAGACAGGACGGCACAACCGCTCTTCGTCAGCCCCTGCCTTCGCCGGGTAGCTTTTCCGGCAGCTTCGCATTGCTCGGCTTCTTGAGCCCGACGAACGGAGAGCAAGACTTGAGCGGGCTGGCTCGCCTTTGTCCGCCGGAACAGAATGTCCGCAGCGTAAGCCGCCATTTTCCGGTTCTCATGACCGATACCTGGCGCATACCGCAGTTGCCAGGCGAACGTGGCTTTCCCGCCGCTCGCAAAGACCTGCGCATCCGCGAAGAAAGCCCGGCCCCGTTCAAAACGGTTTTTTCCCTGCGCGCGCGCCCAGGCATCGGCACGTAGGTTTCGGTCGTCGGATTCTATGTCCTCGGTTCCGAGGAGTATCGTCAACTGCGTCTCGAAGCCTGACGTCTCAGCGATTGCCTCCCTTCTGCCGAGCTTGAGACCTTGAGGATAGGAACGACCCGGATCAAATTCGGTATACCAACCTGCGTTTGCAGCTACGGCCTGATCAAGACGCGCAGGCTCCGTCATCATGACGTAGCGGTGAACGAATTGCGCGCCCGCGGAATGGCCGTAGATCGAATAGGTGATCGAATTGCTCCCTGACCGCCGGCGCACCTCTTCAAACAGCGGTTCGATAACCGAGAACGTCCAGACCTCACGGGGCAGTTTCTTACCGGAACCAGGATCGACTATGCCGCCCTGATTATAGGACTCCGATCCCGGGAACCGGCGTTCGTCAAACTCTGGCGCCACCAGTATCACCCCGTGCCGCTCGGCGGTACGCGCCCAATCCTCAAGATACCTTTTTGCATCGCGTTCGACGCCATGCATGACGAACAGGATGGGCGCGTCTGCATCCAACGAACTCGGGACATACGTCCATACTCTGAGTTCCGGCCCCTCCCATCCGCTGAACATGAACCGTGATATGCCTGTCGGGAGACCGGGCGCTTGCTGACTGGGGCGTTCCGTTGAAGGTGTACTGTCGGCGTGTGCGTTTATCATGATACTCAGGCCGAAGACGGCCGCTCCAAAGCATTTCAAAGTTCGACCAAAAGAAACGAAGTCAAATGGTCTGCGGACCCAGCGATCCAGACTCTCAACATATTTCAATGAGTAACCCTCCGGCCTGGCGTATACCGGCCTTCCTCACTAACGCCCTGGCGGGATCGAATATTCCGCAGGCAGGATTGCACCACCCAATAAGCTTACAGCTTCGTCTACAACCCTGCTTACCATCGCTGGAATATATAGAGCCAGCTCAGCGTTCTCGTTCCAAACGGGGAGATAATCCATGCGTTACTTCAGACAGTTGAAACAGGATCTCGACCCGGCCCCTTTCCTCAATGAACTGGCCAAGATAGAGGGTGTCTGGAGCGAGCAGACAGGGCGCCAGGATGCGGTCTCGGTGCAACGCGAGGCGCTCGCTATTCCCTTGCGCGGAATGGTAAAATCGGCGCAAGGCGACCGCCCACGCCGCGATGTCCACGAAACTCGCTGGACAAGCGGAGCGCAGCGCCTAGCGCGCTTTCAGGAGTTCCTGAAGCAGATTGCGGCAGAAGAAGATGCCGTCGTGGGCCGAGCAAAGATTGTTTGCCTGCCGGCAGGACGCCAAGTCTATCCGCACAAGGACCGGGGTGAGTATTACAAAGTCCGCAACCGGTACCACTTTGTGCTGAAATCCAGGCTCGGATCCTGGCTGAAGGCCGGTGATGAAGAGGTCCGCATGCAGGAAGGCGAGTTGTGGTGGTTTGATAACAAGGCCGTACATGAAGCAAAGAATGATGCCGATGAAGAACGGATTCACCTCATCTTTGATCTCCTTCCGCGCCACCTCGAAACAGAGGTCCTGCGCAGGTCAAGAAAAGCGAAGGCAGCATCTCTTAAAGCCTGACACTGTCTGACAGGCACCAACTTTTACGCGCCTCCCGCCTGAACGGAATATTTCCTTTTGCAAGGTGCTAAATCGGAAGTTGCGCAACCCGCTTCCGTGCAGCGTCTTGACCTGGACGCCTGGAGCCTGAAGCGAGTTGGAGCAGAACAGCATGTTTCGCAAAAAGCCACCCAATATCGCAAAGTCGCAGATTGAGCGTGCGCTGATCAGCTCCCGGGCTGTGCCGCCCAATCCCTCGCCAATGGCCAAATCCGCGGGCAAGCGCAAGTCAGCTCGCAAAAAGACCTGGGCCCTTGCCGATTGACGTGGCCGCCCAATGGCGGGGTTGACGGGATTTGTATCGATGTGTCTGAAACGGGTGCGCATATCCGGTTCAGTAGCAGGATCATTGTACCGGACTGCCTCAGGCTCTCATCTGCCCGGCTGAACCTTAACTGCAACTGAGAGATTGTCAGGCAGGACGGGTTCGACGCGTCTGAGCGATTTCTCCTGTAAGCGCTGCTCAGGGACGAGTGTGTTGGGCCCGCCAAAAGCATTGCTCAAGACAACTCAGCGGATGACAAGATCAGGTCCCTAACTGTGATCTTTCAATAGGTTGTCCATTCGGGGCTGATCGAGAAGACTGGAGTTACCACACCTCAGTTTTCGAAAGAGCACCCGAATGAACCTGCACAAGAATGCCCGTCTGACGCCTATCCGTCGAGAAGAATTGGCAATGGATGTTGTTTCGGGGCGGCTGACTCCCAGTGCGGCGGCTAGGGCTCATGGTGTCTGTTGCAAGACGGTCTTGCGGTGGGTCGCCCAGTTCAGGCGCCTTGCCCCTGGCGGTATGACCGACAAGTCTTCGCGGCCAGATCGCCTGCACCAACCCGGGACTGTCCTAAATTTTGTGCTTTCGGCTTTTTTCCATTATCAGACCACGACCTGTCACCGAAGATGATAGCGAACTGGGGCTTTGCCTGCAACCGGTTGGGCCAGCGCCACATACGGACAAAACCCTACGCACCCAAGACGAATGGCAAAGCCGATCGCTTCATCCAGACCGCCATCCGCGAATGGGCCTATACACGCACATATCAAACCTCAGACCAGCGAGCAGATCATCTCGAAGGATGGACGCACATGTACAACTGGCATCGACCCCACGGAGGCATTAAAGATCAAATACCCATCAGTCGTCTCGGGATCGCCGAGGACAACAGATTGAGATCCCACACCTAACTCAAGCGGCTGTAGGCCCCCGGTCAGATTGTTGGCATCGGCCTGCAGTTGCAGAATAAGGGGTGGGGGGACAAATCCTGCAGCTGGCCTGACGAACCCATCGCAGGGTCCGGTGCGGGCAATCGCCATAGCAAAAAGAGGAATTGCTATACCGACGCCAACAATCCTCGGAAACATCATGAAGGTACGCCACGATGCCCTTGCTGGTTAAACGTACAGAATGCAGTATTCATTCCCTTGGATTCAGAATTTGGGGAAATTTGCGCCGCCTCGACGCAACTGACTGAAGCGGCCTCTCGACTGAACATAAATAAACTCCATCAGAAGACGGATATTATCCAATGAAGCAATACCGATTTGGAAGACAGTAGTCCCTGGCGCAATGCTCTGATCAGGCTGTGCAAATTGCCTTGATGGCACCAGTTTGTCGGCGATACCCTTCCTGCCTGTCAGCGCTGCCCGACACAATTGCGCTGATCCAGGATGCAGGCTTCGCGCGTGGCATCGACACCATCGTAAGCACCTTTTGCATCCAGCGCCGCGCCCACCAGTTCGAACGCGTCGGCCGAGGCTGGAAGAAACTGATCGGACGTTCCGCCCGTCATATTGAGCGCCGCCACTTCGATCTGCCAGCCACTTTCGGTGCGGCAAGCCAGGCCTACGGTGCCTGACCCGGCACGATTGAGTTCAAATTCGCGGCACACCTGCCGGTCGGATGTCTGGTAGGTTGCGATCGCCAGAAACTGGGACTGACCGATATCGATCGAACTACCAGATGGCGTCGCCATCAGGGCGTTCTGGAGCGGACTGTCCTGCGGAAGCAATCCGGCAAGTACGATTGCATCGTCCTCCGGCTCGTTTTGCCCGACCTGGTAACCGCTTAGCGCTGCTGCGCTAAGCAAGACGGCTGCCGCCGCCGCCTGCAACAGGAAGTCAAACCTCACGGGCGGCTTGCGCTTCGTCCGTTCGCTATCGAGCGACACCACGCCGCCCCGTTCTCTCGTGTTTCCAAGCACGACCTGCTGCATCGCAGTCGGCACTGGGCGGTCCAGATGACCGGCGAACGCTTCGGTAAGCATCCGCTGGCTTGTCTGGTAGGCCTCGAACTGCGCCTGCAGTTCAGGATTTGCCGCTACATCCATACGGATCCGTTCAGATTCCGAGTCGCCCAATTGCCCGTCGGCCAGAGCCATGATCATTTCGTCGGTGATCTTGTCTATCATGGCCGCACTCCCTGTTCAGAAAGAGCCTGCACGAGGGCCATCCGCGCCCTTGAGAGCCGGCTCATGACCGTGCCTACGGGCACTCCGAGGATTTCACTCGCTTCGTCATAGCTCTGCCCTTCAACTAGCACGAGCAGGACGACCGCACGCTGGTCATCATTCAGGGTGGTCAGCGCGCGCGCAATATCAGCGCGAAGGTCCAGCACATCCGTCTGCGCCAGACAGTCGCCCGCAAAACCGTTGATGGCCGCTTCGTTATTCTCTGCGGGTCGGCGCGCCAACCGTCGCCTGTCGTCGAGCCAGGTGGTCTTGACGATTCGAAACATCCAGGCTTCCAGCCTTGTTCCCGGCTGAAACTGGCTTAATTTCCCGATAGCGCGTTCAAGTGCCATTTGTACCACATCATCTGCTTCAGGACCGTTGCGGGTCAGACCAAGCGCAAATCTTCGCAGGCGCGGGATCAGCGCAACAATCTGCGAACGCAACGCTTGTTCTTCCTGAATCTTCATTCACTGCCCCTTAAAACGCTGTTCCGGTTACCTTTATTCCATGTCAGAAAAATGTCTCTTTGAATCGCGCCGGGTTTGATGATGTGGAACGACCTTCTCACCTTTACTCTGCTGGCGAGCGATTGGGCCTGCGCTGCAGCAAATAAGGATCGAGACGGATGGACTAGGCACACATTACTGGATTTGATTTGGCCAAGCCGGTTCTTCAGGCTCATGGCGCTGATGCAAGCGGAGCCACGCTGTTCCACAGCCAGTTGCGCCTCACAAATGTTCTGCCGTTCTTTTGGAAGATGCCATCGTGCATTGTGGCGATGGAAGCTTGCGATGGCGCACATCATTGGTCGCGAGAGATTTCCGCTCTTGGCCATGAGGTGAGACTTGTTCCGCCGGCTTACGTCAACCCGTTCGTTAAGCCCGGCAAAACGGACGCCGCAGATGCCGAGGTGATAAGCAAAGCGGCTGTGCGCAAATCAATGAGATTTGTTTCCGTCATATCAGCCGAACAGCAGTCCAGTGCAATGGTTCTGAAATCCCGTGCACGTCAACCATCAATGGACGCTGATAGGTCGAAGTCATCTGGCGAGAAAGCCCGTTGAAACCAATGGACGCCGTCGAATACGCCACCCCTGAATGGGTCGACTGGTTCAACCACCGCCGCCCGCCCGATCCGAACGCCCCCCTGTCTGTTGAAAGTCTGCTACCTTGAGATTACAAAGGGGAGCCCGCCCCCTCTGCGTGATGTTTAACCTGAACAGTTGCTCGGGACGACAGATCCCGCATGACATGGACAGGAGCTCTCACCATGTCAGAATTCATTATCGGGTGCGACCTTTCCCGTGCCTGTCTCGACCTTCATACTTTGCCCGACGGCCTTGCCAGCCGGATCGACAACTCGCCTGAAGCCATTGACGAATGGGTCACAAGCCGGCCTCCTGGATGCTGGCTGGTCTTCGAGGCCACAAGCGGATGTGCCGCACAGCTCATTGCCGGACTTTGCGCCAGAGGCGTCTCTTACAGCCGGGTCAATCCGCGCCAGGCACGCGAGTTCGCCCGCGTCCTTGGCGTCCTCGCCAAGACCGATCAGGTCGACGCTCGCATCCTCGCGGTAATGGGCCTGCGCATCGACCTTGCCGTCACCGTCACGCCTGATCCGGCCCGGATGAGGCTGGCCGACTACATGCGCCGACGGCGGCAGCAGGTCGACATGCGCAAAGCCGAAAAATTCCGTCGTCACAGCGCCGGCCAGCGAGACATCCTCAAGGATATCGACAGCCTGATCCGCATCCTGGACCGCCGGATCGAAGTCATGGACGACATGATCAGAGGATGGGGTTCTGGCCGACGACGCTCGGCTTCTTACCGCTGTTCCCGGCGTCGGACCAACCGCGCTAGCCACCCTGCTTGGCGAACTGCCAGAGCTTGGCAAGCTCGACCGACGAAAGATCGCCTCCCTTGCCGGACTTGCGCCGCATGCCCGCGAAAGCGGAACATCGCGAGGGACACGCAGGATATGGGGCGGAGGGCGAAAGGTCCGCCAGGCCCTCTACATCGCGGCACTTTAGACATCGCAGCGAATCCAGGCTCGGATCGCGATGTGACAACGCATGAATGAAAAGGGCAAGGCGCCCAAGACAATCCTCATCGCCGTTGGACGACAACTCCTCGTCATCCTCAACGCGATGATCAGAAACCGAACACCCATCGCTCTGTGAGGAACACAGTTGCCTCCCCCGGCAGAAACGGAGGCGAACTACTTTGCGATCCTGAAGGAACACGCTATCGCTGCATGACCCCAATCGAACAGTATTCGGGGTTACCGGCGCGGTTCACTTTTCGGGGCTCTCGTTGCAAACAAGTTTCATCTCTGGGAATAAACTGCGCAACGCGGGCGTTTCCTACTCAGATTGTCCGACAGGGGGATAGGCATGTCGTCGAGCAAAGGAAGCTTCAGTATTGATCTGGCCGCCTGGCTGCTCGCTAGCATTCAGCTTGGATCTGCGCCGCCGGCCACAGCAATCCTAATGGCGTCCGTTTCTGCCATCGTGCTCGCCGGGCCCGCGCAGGCACAGGTTGAGGACGATGAAGATGACGAGGACGATGACGAAGATGAAGACCCCATCGAGGACGGCGACCTACTTGACGACGACACCGGAGACGATGTTGACGATGACACCGGAGACGATATCGGCGACGACACCGGAGACGATATTGGCGATGACACCGGAGACGATGTTGGCGATGACACCGGAGACGATGTTGGCGATGACACCGGAGACGATATTGGCGATGACACCGGAGACGATGTTGGAGACGACTCCGGAGACGATGTTGGCGACGACACCGGAGACGATATTGGAGACGACACCGGAGACGATGTTGGAGACGACTCCGGAGACGATGCTGGAGACGACACCGGAGACGATGTTGGAGACGACACCGGAGACGATGTTGGAGACGACACCGGAGACGATGTTGGAGACGACTCCGGAGACGATGTTGGAGACGACTCCGGAGACGATGCTGGAGACGATGTTGGAGACGACACCGGAGACGATGTCGAGAATGGCCCTAGCGGTGACGACGATGACGGCCCCGGCAGTGACGTCGATGATAGCCCCGCCAGTGACGACGATGGCGGTGGCAATGATACCGGCACCGGATCTTCCGATGATGATAACGGAAGTGAAGACGACAAGCCGTCCGCTCGCAATTCAGATGATGATGATGATGCGCCAGGTGGTTCGGGAGTCAGAGGCGTGTCTCCGTCTTCAGGTGCTCACCCGAAAGATCCGGACGAAAGGCCCGACACGCGCAGCGGCTCTTCAGCCGGGCTCGTGGACGATGAAGGATATCCTCTCGCCAACAAGGACATTCTGACATTTGATCTTGGGCCAACCGACCTCTCGCTTCTCAAAGATGTTGGCTTCCGTTTGATGGATCAAACCCAGCTTGACGGCCTTGGTGCCAGTCTGCAACGGCTTCGCCCTCCGGCAGGCATGAGCCTGCCTCAAGCCGCAGATGCATTGCGTGAAGCTCTTCCGGCGGCCCCATTCGACTATAACCATATCTTCGGGCTGCCGGCCTCGGACAGTCTTGAAGACGAAGGCCGTGTGGTTCAGAAAGTTGGCGGAAAGCATTCGGGCGAAGGCGCAGTTGTCGCCATGATCGACACGCTGGTGGACGCAAGTCACCCTTCCCTCTTGACCCGAAAAGTAGTGGTCAAGGATTTTGCCCGCAGAAAAAAGGGCCGCGACTCTGATCATGGAACAGCCGTTGCCTCCATTATCGTCGGATATGATCCGTCAGCTGATTATCGAGGCATAGTTCCTGGAGCGACACTGCTCGCGGCGAACGTGTTTTCTGTCTCGAAGGATGGAGTTCCCGAAACGGATGCCAAAGCGCTGCTGGAGGCCCTCGACTGGGCTGCGTCTCAGGGAGCCGGGGTGATAAATTTTTCCATCGCAGGTCCGCCAAGCGATATTCTCGAGGCCGCGATCAAACGCCTGACCGCCAAGGGCCATATTATCACAGCGGCGGTAGGCAATGACGGCCCTGCAGCCCCGCCTGTGTACCCCGCTACTTATACGGACGTAGTCGGTGTTACGGCCGTCGATATCGACGGCAAGATCTACCGGCGGGCAGGACGCGGTGAGCAGGTCGATATTGCGGCGCCCGGTGTAAAGATCCTAGCGGCCGGACCGAATCGGACTTACAGCGCGGTGACCGGAACGTCCTTCGCCACGCCCGTTGTCTCCGCGCTTTTGTCACTTCAGAATCCGATCCCGGAAAAGGACGCATCAAGGCGTGCTGAAGCCTTCACTGAAGAAGCTCGCGATCTCGGAGCCTCCGGCACGGATCCCACTTTTGGCCATGGTCTCGTACATGTTGATGTTGAGGAAGTGAACTAAAGCATGCCCCGGAAGCTTGTCATTGTCGCTTATAGCCTGACCGCTTTGGCGGCCGTATCGATGCCGACAGCCTCCGCGCGTCCGCTGCCTGAACCCGTTCGAATTGAACAGGACGCGACATTCGTATTCAATGACGGCCGTGTCGAACGTCTCGTCGAGGATCGAGGCGCGACACAGGTCTGGGCAACGCGGCGCGGCCGTGAATATGTCCGGTCACGTAACTTCACAGTTCCTATCCTCGAATGGGAAGTTAGCGGAGTGAAGGGAACGCGCACCGTCTCCGGCAAGCCCGAAAAGCTCTGGCCTCCGCGCGAAGGCGCGTCTTCTAGATTTCGCGTGATAACGGACATCTTCCCGCGCGACGGCGTCAAAAGCAGGAGCCTGCAATTCTGGTCCTGCAAGGTAGGGCGCAAACGAATGGAGTCGTTTACTTTTGCCGAAATCGAGGTCCTCCCGGTCAACTGCGAACGTTACACGGCCAGTTCGATGAAGCTGGTAGAGCGCAGGGGCTGGCTCTGGTCGGACGAAGTCGGTCACTATGTCGAGCGCTCATCTACAAAGTATGCAACGGGCGAGTCCGAAACCGTCCGTCTGTGCGCTAAAATTCCAGGCCGGACCGCAACGGACGATAGGATAGCCGAAGTAATCAAGAAGGGCTGCTGAAAAAGGGCTCGGTTTAGCCTGCGCAGCATGATTCTCTTGTTCGTATGCAAGGGAGGCATCGATGCGCGGTGAGGGTCGGATAACGGATCAGTTGTTTACGCATGTGAACGTTGAAGACCGGATCGCATCGTATCATCCTCTCAGGCAGAACAATTGCTGGTAAATGACGCGCTGAAGGCTCTGGACGCAGATTTTTCGGCGCTCTACGCGCAGGATACCGGCCAGCCTTCGATCGCGCCGGAATGTTCCTTGCGGGCGATGCTGCTGCAGGCGATCTATTCGATCCGCTCCGAGCGTCAGCTGATGGAGCGGCAGGATTATGATCTCCTGTTTCGCTGGTTTGTCGGGCTTGGGCCGATGAACCGACCTGGGATGCCTCATTCTTTTCGAAGAACCGTGACCGGCTGCTCGACAGGGATATCGCGGCCAAGGTCCTGAATGCTGTCCTGTCGCACCGGCGGGTGAAGAAGCTGCTATCGTGGGATCACTTCAGCGTGGACGGTACCCTGATCGAGGCCTGGGCCAGCACAAAGAGCTTCCGCCCGAAGGACACTGATGGCGGCGACGATAGCGGCGCTGGCCCGGATGGCGCGGGCGGCGGTGGCAATGCCATGCACGACTTCCATGGCGAGAAGCTGTCAAACCAGACACATGCGGCTTCCACAGACCCCGATGCCCGCCTGTATGGCAAGGGCCGGGGCAAGCGGCGCGTCGCGCACGGCTTCGATATCGCCATCGCGGCCTATAACCTTGTCTGATTACCAAAGCTGCTTGCAGGAGCTGCCGCATGAGCGCCACCATCAAGGCAGCCACCACTCAACGTATAATCCGTCGAAAGACGGTCTTTACCCGCGAGCGTGAACTCCATGGCGCCGGAAGCACGCTTCCGGACTTCAAAACCAACCAGCTGGCTGGCTAGATGTGAAGTCTAAAAAGGTTGTCCTCGGCGATCCCGAGACGACTGATGGGTGTTTGATCTTTAATGCCTCCGTGGGGTCGATGCCAGTTGTACATGTGCGTCCATCCTCAGAGATGAGCTGCTCGCTGGTCTGAGGTTTGATATGTGCGTGTATAGGCCCATTCGCGGATGGCGGTCTGGATGAAGCGATCGGCCTTGCCATTCGTCTTGGGTGCGTAGGGTTTTGTCCGTATGTGGCGCTGGCCCAACCGGTTGCAGGCAAAGCCCCAGTTCGCTAGCATCTTCGGTGACAGGTCGTGGTCTGATAATGGAAAAAAGCCGAAAGCACAAAATTTAGGACAGTCCCGGGTTTTTCAGCAGCCTGCTAGTCCTCCGGACTGGCGTCTTCACGGTCAAACCCGCGACCCTTGCGCCGCCGGTGGTCACCCGGTTCGCGCGACAGCATCTCGGCCAGCGCCTTGCGCTGCTCGATGCCAAGCTCGTCGAGCCGGTCGACCAGCGTTTCGTGAATTTCCGAATGCACTGCTTCATCAGAGGTGCGCAGGCCCACGAAAGCCCGCCGCACGGCTTCACGGTCATAAGGATCAATCTGCAGGGCCTCACCCAACGCGACGCGTGCGGCACGCCGCTGTTCGACCTCGTTTTCGGCCGACCGGAACGCCTCCATCATCATGCGGCGAACCAGTACGCGATCTTCATGGCTGGCCCCTTCAAGCATGGGCGGGCGTTGCCCCCGCATGCCATCCGGAGCGGGTCCGGCAGGCTGGCCGCGCAACAGCATGCCGGCCACCAGCCCGACCAGCAGCAGGTTCGCCATGATCGACAGGGTCAACCAGAGGGGAATCTGGCGCTTTGAACGGGTCTCGCTCATTGAGCGGCCTCCTGGGCATAAGTGAGTGTGTCAAATCCGAGAGCGGCATACACAAGTGTATCGACAGCGTCTTCCGGCGCATCGCCGGCCACCGGCTGGGCCGTACCCAGCCCGATCGCCAGCCCGATGGCCAGCGAAGCCAGGGCTCCGACGGCCGGCCAGCGCGGAATGGCAGCAAACCAGCTGCGCCGCTGCGGCCGTAGCCGGGGTGCGGAATCGATCAGCGCCTCCGTCAGCGCCGCGGAGGGCGCAGCTTCCGGCACGGTAGCGAGCAGCACGTCCATCTCGCGGGCAGCCATCAGGTGGGCGGCAAAGCGCTGCGGCGCTTCGGACAGCAAGGCCGCCGCCGCGTCGCGTTCCGCTTCAGGAAACGCATTCACATCCGCGCCCCAGGCTTCGATCAGGGCGATCAGCCGTGCATCGGTCATCATATTTGTCATGCGCTACTCCTTTCCAGCAAGACCCCGCGCAACGTGCGCCGTGCACGGGCCAGAAGGCTTTCCAGCGCCTCCACGCTGATCTCCATGATATCGGCTGCGTCGGCCTGAGAATGGTCCTGCAGCGCGCACAGCGTCAAGGCGGCCGCCTGGCGCTCAGGCAGGGCAGCAATCGCCGCCTCCACCGCTTTCACACGTTCCGACTGGTCCAGCGCATCGTCCGGCCGCAGCGCCATGTCGACCTGCTCCGGCGGCTCGGCCATGCTGGTCTCCCGGCGCCTGCGCAGCCTGTCATAGCAAAGGTTCAGGGCCACCCGGTGCAGCCAGGTCGAAAATTTCGCCCGGGGCTCCCAGTCCGGCAGCGCCTTCCAGGCGCGGATGAACGTATCCTGTGTCACGTCCTCGGCCTCTGACCTGTCGCCCAGCATGCGCGTGGCAAGCGCCAGCACACCGGGGCTGTACCGGTTGACCAGCGCCGACACCGCCTGCCGTTCCCCGGCAGCCGCGCGTGTGATCTGATCGAGGTCTGACGAGAATGCCACGAGGCAATGTCTAGCGCGCGGTGCAGCAAAGGGGAAATGCCTTCGCCTTGCGCGGCCTGTTGGACCCCGGTCGCCAGGCAGGCCGGACGCAGCTGAAAGTGCAGAGAAGGGGGGAAATCTCGCATATCATGCATCCGGCCTGCCTGGCTGTCCGGGAGGACCCGGTTTACTCGGCGTCTGGCGCTTCAGGGGCGACATCGCGGCCCGGGCCACGCTTGCCCCACTTGCCATGACGTTCCTTCATGGTGGCCATGGCTGCTGCGCGCTCTTCCTCGGTGACGACACCGTCGCCATCCGTGTCCATGCGCTCCATGCCGCGCATCGGCTGGCTGGCAAACTCGGCTGCAGTGATCTTGCCGTCGCCGTCAGTGTCCATCCTGGCGAAGTGGCGCGCCTGGCGTTCAGCCTTGCGCTGGGCTTGCTGCGCTTCGTGATGCGCCGTCATTTCGGCAAGCGACAGCGAACCGTCCTTGTTGGCATCTGCTGCGTTGAACATGGTGGAACGGAAAGCTTCGACTTCTTCCTTGGAGATGTCGCCATCACCATTGGTATCGACCGCTTTCATATGCTCGCCGTGAGATCCGTCATGCCGGCCAAAACCGCGCTCGGCCTGGGCCGCAAAGGGTACAGCAATGACAATTGCCGCAGCGCCGATCAGGGTAGCTAGTGTTGTGCGTTTCATTGGGGAATTCTCCGTTGTCGTGATTAACCCATCACGCATACAACGCCGCCGCCCCCTCAATCCGTCGCTGGCAACTGCAGTTTTTCCGCCGCGATGGCATGGACCCTGGATTTCAGCGCCGCCAGATGACGTTCCAGCGCATCGAAATCATCCTCGTGCACGGCGCGGCACAGCCGGTCCTTCAGGCCGTCCGGAATCGCATCCGCCGTCATTTCACTGCCCACAGCAATGCGCTGCACCTGTTGCAACGCCTGCAGGTACGCCAATGCGTCCTGCAGCGCGATGCGCTGCTCGCCGGACAGGCTGCCCGCCTCGGCAATGCCCGCCAGCGCATGGCCGGTATTCGACCAGATCGCCTTCGCTTCGCCCTTCAGCAGCATCTCCTTCTGGACGATGAATTCAATGTCGATCAGCCCGCCTTTTTCGGTTTTCAGGTCCCACAGCCCCTTGCCCGGCTTTTCCTGATAGAGGCGCTGGCGCATGTCTGAAATATCCTGCGCGATCTGTCCCGTATCCTTGCTGGCCCGGTCGGCAATCGCAGCCTTGCCGATGGTCAGCACTTTCGCCCCGAGGCCGGCATCACCCGTGACATAGCGCAGGCGCGTCAGCGCCATGTGCTCCCAGGTCCACGCGTCCTCATTCTGGTAATGCTCGAATGCCGAAAGGCTGACCGCCACGGGCCCGCCCCGGCCGGACGGGCGCAGCCGCATGTCGACTTCGTAAAGCGCCCCTTCCGCCGTCGGCGCCGTCAGCGCCGTGATCAGGCGCTGCGTAAACCGGGTGAACCAGTTTTGCGCGTCCAGCGAGGGCGAGTCATAGATCACGATAATGTCGAGATCGGACCCCGCCGTCAGTTCCGCGCCGCCCAGCTTGCCCATCGCAAACACGGCCCAGGTTCCCGGCGCCTCGCCATAGCGCCGCACTGTCTCCTGCTCGGCAACCGACGCCATCTCGCGGATCGTGTCATCGGCGAGACGCGACCAGTGCACGGCCGCATCCGAGGCATTGATCAGCCCGTGCAGCAACTGGTGACCGATCAGGAAGCTCTGTTCACGGTGATACCGCCGCCATGCGTCGAGCGCGGCGTCAAAACTCGTATCGCCCGCAATCATCGGCACATCCGGCGCCTGGCCGCTGACCAGCGCCTCCAGCAGGTCAGGACGGCGCGACAGTATCTCGGCCAGGCGCGGCGCCAGCGCCAGCGTTGCCACAAGGTCGTCCAGCAAAGCGGGTTTCGCCAGCAGCATTGAGAGCGTCTGCACGCCGGATGACAGCCCGCTGAAGAAACGCGAGAACCAGCGGAACGCCTCATCCGGCTCACCGGTCGCCCCCATCGCTGTCAGCATGCGCGGCAGGATGGCTGTCAGCAATTCACGCCCGCGCACGGTGCGCGTCGCCGGCACATTGCCCCTGTGCCAGTTGCGGATCGTGTCAATGGCCCTGGCCGGATCATTGAAACCGAGACCCGACAGTGTGCGCACCGTTTCCGGGTCATCATCGACTCCGGTAAAGACAAGGTTGCCAATGTCGCTGGCATCGTCCTCGCCGCCTTCATGCTCGAACAGCGCGTCATAGGCCGCCTGCACCAGTTTGCGCGTTTCGAGCAGGCCGCGGTCAAATGCCTCAAGCACGGGATATCCGCACAGCGCAGCGACCCCGGCGCGCTCGGCCAGGTCAGCGGGGATTGTATGGCTCTGCTCATCGTGGCGCATCTGGATGCGGTGCTCGACGTCACGCAGCACCTTGTAGGCCTGCGTCAGGTCCGCAGCAATTCCCCCGGTCACGATGCCCGCATCGCATAGGGCCGCCATCGCGCCCAGCGTGGAATTGTCCCGCAGCACAGGATAGCGGCCGCCAAGGATCAGTTGCTGGGTCTGCACGAAGAACTCGATCTCGCGGATGCCGCCCGGGCCCAGCTTGATATCAGGCGCCGGATTTTCGAGGCCGACTGCGCCGATCTTCGTATTGATCATCCGCTTGATCGCCTGGATGTCGTCGATGGCCCAATAGTCGAGATGGCGGCGCCACACATAGGCACCCATCCGGCCGATGAACCGCGCGGCGACCTTCATGTCACCGGCGGCAGCGCGCGCCTTGATCCAGACCATCCGTTCCCAGTTCTGGCCGACGCTCTCATAATAGGCTTCGGCCATGTCCGTGGAAACGGCGAGCGGCGTTGATGACGGATCAGGCCGCAGGCGCAGGTCGGTGCGGAAAACATAGCCGTCCGCCGTGACTTCATCGAGCAGCCGGACAACATCGCGCAACACACGCTGGGCCGCATCGCCGGGGTCGCGCTCCCCGCCGTCAAACTCGTTTGGCTCGTAGAAGGCGGCGATGTCGATATCGCTGGAATAGTTCAGCTCGAACGCGCCCATCTTGCCGAGCGCCACAATGAACAATCCCGTCTCCGTCAGGCCACGGCTGGCGAGCGCCACGCGCAGGGCCGCCTGCACGGCCGCCGTCGCCAGTTCCGTCAGCGCCGCCGTCACCTCCATCACACTGCGATGCCCTGACAGGTCATCGGCAGCCAGCGCCAGATGCGCCGAGGCTTTCGCCTTGCGCAGCACGACCATCGCCTCGTCGATCGGCGTCTCGGCCTTCAGGCCGGTGACCATCGCCAGCGCATCCTCGAACGGCCGGGCCTCGCAGCGATCAGACAGGCGGCGCAGGTAAGGTGCGTGTGCGAAGGCTGCCTCCAGGGCGGCATCCGGTGTCGCGGCAATGGGACGGATCTCAAGCATTCAGGTTCAGGCCCGTGGCAGGCGAAGGATCGCCTTGAGGCCAGGTTGCCTGGCCGGGCCACCCGCGTCGAGCAGGATCAGTTCGCCGCCATGCATGTCGGCGACCGAATCCACCAGAGACAGGCCAAGCCCCGAACCCGGCAGCGTCCGCGCCGAATCGAGACGCTGGAAACGCTGCACCACCAGCTGGCGCGCTTCCGGCGGCACGCCCGGCCCTGAATCGACGACCGTCAGGTCAATCGTCCCGTCGGGCCCGCGCGCCACAGTGAAGGAGATCGCGCCGCCCTTCGGCGTGTACTTCACGGCATTGTCCAGCATGTTCGAGAGCGCCTGCCCGATCAGGTCGCGGTCGCCAAGCACCATCAGGTGGCGCGCAATCTGGCTCTTGAATGACAGCTCGGCCTCCTCGCAGGCCGGGTCGAACAGTTCGGCCAGCTCCTCGGCCAGTTCGCTGACATCCATGCGCACCCGCTCGCCCTCGGCCCCCGCCTCAAGGCGCGCCAGCCGCAGGATCGCATTAAAGGTCGCCAGCACGCGGTCCACTTCTTCCACTGTCTCGCTCAGGGTCGCGCTCGCCGCCTCCTGCGACAGGGGCTTTGACAGGGCGATCTCCAGCTTGTTGCGCAGCCGCGACAGGGGCGAACGCAGGTCATGCGCGATGGCGTTGCCGGTATTGCGCGTCGCATCCACCAGCTTCTCGATCTGGTCGAGCATGGCATTGATCCGCTGGCCCAGCCGGTCGAATTCATCGCCCGATCCGCGCACCGGCACGCGCCGGCCAAGCTCGCCGCCCATCACCGCCTCCGCCGTCCGCGCCAGTTCATCGGCCCGGCTCGCCGCCCCGCGCGAGATCAATACCCCGCCCAGCAGCGACAGGATCAGGCCAATCGGCGCGGCAATGAAAATCGCGCTCTGGATCCGCACCACGATGGCCGTCTGCTGCGCCGTGTCGAAGGCCACCAGCAGCGCCCCGCCATTGTCGCGCAACCGCACGAACTTGCCCGCAGCCGAGCGCACGATCATCGTGCCATCCGGCTCCGGCTGGTCAAAATCGAAATACACGGTCTTGGAATCAACCTCCGGCGGCGCCACCGGCATCCGCTGGAAATGCCCGGCAATCTTCCGGCCCGACGAATCCTCGAGATAGTAGAAATAGGTCGAGCCCGTCCGCGTCATGCGTTCCAGCACCGACTGGCTCAGGCGTTCCATGCCGCCCGTGTAATAGGCATTACCCAGCTGCTCGAACTCAAGGTCCAGCCGCCGGTCGGATTCGGTTCGGATATAATAGACCGTCGAATAGTAGAGATAGATCAGCAACGCTGCCGAAAACGCCGCAAACATGGCGCTGTAGAGCAGCGCCAGTTTGAACGTCGTCGTTCGCAGGAAGGTCGGCAGGCCGAGTTTCATGACTCGCCTCGTGCCAGTCTGCGGGCGGGCCGTCTAGCCCTGCAAGCGATACCCGGCACCGCGCACCGTGTGCAGCAAGGGCTCTTCGAACTCCTTGTCGATCTTGGCGCGAAGACGCGAGATATGCACGTCGATCACATTGGTCTGGGGGTCGAAATTATAGTCCCAGACCTTTTCGAGCAGCATGGTGCGCGTCACCACCTGTCCGGCATGGCGCATCAGGTATTCCAGCAGGCGGAATTCACGCGGCTGCAGCTCGATCTTCTTGCCGCCCCGCGTCACTTTCCGGGTCAGCAGGTTCATTTCCAGGTCGCCCGCCTTCAGCGAGGTCACCTGCGGTTCGCCCACCTGGCGGCGGCCGAGGGCCTCCACGCGGGCCGCAAGTTCCGATGGCGCAAACGGCTTCGACAGATAGTCGTCCGCCCCGGCCTTCAGGCCCTGCACCCGGTTCTGGACATCTCCCAGCGCCGAGAGGAAGAGGGCCGGCGTCTTGCCGCCCGCTTCGCGGTACTCCTTCAGCAGCGTCAGCCCGTCCTTGGCCGGCAGCATCCGGTCGACCACGAGGGCATCGAAATCCGTCGACCGCGCCAGTTCCAGGCCGCGTTCGCCATCAATCGCCATGTCCACGCTATGGCCCGCCTCCATCAGGACTTTTTGGATGAAGCTCGCCATTTCGGCATCATCTTCGATCACCAGAACACGCATGTTATCTCCCGCCAAGGTCTCTGCCATCATGGTATCCTATCCTTTTGTCGCGAGGTCGAGGGTGCGATAATTCGTGATCTGGCCGATCCGCACGGCGACAAGCACCTTGCTGCGGCCGGACTTCTTCGCGTCGGCAATCGCTTTTTCAAACGCCGCCACGGATGTGGCGGGCTGGTTGTTCGCCTCGAGGATGACCATGCCGTCCTGCAGGCCGGCCTCTTCGAAAATACCCTTGCGGGCTACGTCGACAATCACCAGACCGGCTTCGCCGCTGCGCAGGCCGAGCTTGGTGCGCGTCTCGTCATCCATCGGCTTGAAGGTCACGCCCAGATCGTCGAGCGCCGTGCCTGGCGCTTCGGCCTGCGGCGGTGTCGCGCCCGGCGTCGGGCGGAACGTGGCAGACAGGTCATCGGGGCGTTCGCCCACGGTCACGCTGATCGTCTGGCGCTTGCCACCGCGCAGCACTTCAAACTTGTTCGCCGTATTCGCGATCAGCTTGCCAACAAGGCGGGTCGTCGTCGTTGCGTCGGTCACGTCCTTGCCGTTCACCGACAGGATGATGTCGCCGCGCTGGAGGCCGCCCTTTTCGGCAGGGCTGCCGGCGGTGACATCCGCGATGATCGAGCCTTCTTCATTCTTGAGGCCCTGGGCTTCGGCCATGTCAGGGGTCAGGTCCTGGATCGCAACGCCGAGCCAGCCGCGGGACACGCGGCCATCCTTGATCAGGGCCTGCGTCACTTCACTGGCCAGTTCCGCCGGAATGGCAAAGCCAATACCGACAGATCCGCCGGTCGGCGAAAAGATCGCCGTGTTGACGCCAACCACATTGCCATAGAGGTCAAAGGTCGGGCCGCCCGAATTGCCGCGGTTGATCGAGGCGTCGATCTGGAGAAAGTCCGTGTAGGGACCGGCGCCGATATCGCGTCCGTCAGCCGACAGGATGCCTGCCGTTGCGGTTCCGCCAAGGCCGAACGGGTTGCCGAGGGCCACCACCCAGTCACCCTTGCGCAGCTCGCGCGAGCTGCCGAAGCTGACATAGGGATAGGTTCCCTTTTCGCGAATGCGCAAAACGGCAAGGTCGGTCTGCGGGTCCGTGCCGACAAGATCGGCTTCCAGTTCTCGTCCGTCCTGCAGGGTCACCATGATCTCCGTAGCCTTTTCAACCACGTGATTATTGGTCACGACATAGCCGTCCTTGGAAATTACGAAGCCGGACCCGAGCGAGCGGGCTTCCTGCGTTTCGGGCTCGGGGTTCTGCTCTTCCTGTTCACGGCGGTTCTCGAGGAACTCGTCGAGGCCCGGCATGCCGCGGAACTGTTCGAAGAACTGTTCCATGTCAGCCAGTCTGCCGACTTCCCGTTCGCTGATGACGTTGACGCTGACAACGGCCGGTTCAACCCGTTCGATCAGGTCGGCAAAACTCAGCGGAGCGCCCTTCGGCGCCTCGACGGCAATGGGCTGGGCGCCCGCGTCCTGGCTGAAGATGTTCGGCGACAGCGCCAGCGTGCCGACGGCCGCTACGCCAAAGACAGCCGCCACGAGGGCTTGTCTCGAAATGCCAAAATTCTTCATTAGTCTCTCCAAGTCACTGAAATTATGTCGGTTAGGCCGATCATTACCTAGATAAACATGTCACAGGCAATGTGGTCATTAAATGTCAGTTAGGTGGATTTGGGCGGCGTTTCCACCGTTCGCACATGTCCCCCGGCCTCAAGTGTCTGATGAACCGGGCATTTATCCGCGATTTCCATCATCCGCGCGCGCTGTACGGCGTCCAGATCACCCTCAATCGTGATCGCGCGATCGAACACGTCGATTTTGCGCCCCTCCTCGCAATGCAGGCAGTCGTCGATATGGTCCTTGCTATGGCTGATCGCGACGGACACGCGCTCCAGCGGCCAGCCCTTCCGGTCAGCATACATGCGCAGCGTCATCGACGTGCAGGCGCCCAGCCCCGCCGCCACGTATTCATACGGATCCGGCCCGCGCCCGCCGCCGCCCACGTCCACCGGCTCGTCAGCAATCCCCGCAAAATCGCCGATCATCACCGCGTTCTCGAATTTTCCGCGCCCCGTCTCCCTGACAACCACATCGCGCGTGCCGCCTGCCTCCTGCACGGGCGCCGCCCTGACAGCCCCGAAAATATAGGGCTCAGCCCATGCGGCGATCATTTTCCCGGCCCGCCGGGCATCGTCCGGCCCGGTCAGCAAATGGTCCGCCCGGTCGAGGCTGATGAAGGATTTCGGATGGCGCGCCGCCACGAACAGGCCCGTCGCATTGTCGATCCCGACCGTCTCGTCCCGCGGCGCGTGCAGAACCAGTAGCGGCCGCTTCAGGCCGGCGGCGGCCTCCGTCACCTTCGCACCGCGCACATCCTCCAGGAACTGGCGCTTCAGCACAAAGGCCCGCCCGGCCAGCTCGACCTCGGCCTCGCCTTCATCCTCGATCGTCTCGACATGGGTGCGGATCGCATTGATCACATGCGCCGCATCCGACGGCGCGCCGATGGTGGCCACCGCCTTCACCTGCGTAATCTCGTGCGCCGCAACGATCACCGCCGCCCCGCCCAGTGAATGCCCGATCAGCAGTTGCGGCCCGCCATGCGCCGCCTCCAGCCACGCAGCCGCCGCCACAAGATCCTGCACATTGGTCGAGAAATTCGTGTTCGAAAAATCGCCTTCCGAATTGCCGAGCCCGGTGAAATCGAACCGCAGCACACCGATCCCCTGTTCCACCAGCGCCGCCGTAATCTCGCGTGCCGCCAGCATATCCTTCGAACACGAGAAACAGTGCGCAAACAGGGCCCAGGCGCGCGGCGGGGTGGCGGGCACGTCCACCCGCGCCGCCAGCTGGCTGCCATCATGGCCGGTAAATTCAACGCGGTGTAATTGGCCCATGTCAGTTTCCTCGGTGTGTCCAGCCAACAGAACTGGCGGAGACGGCCCCGGTGCGCAAGGCCGCAGCCATGCCGTTTGCGTGACCGGCGGCGTGTGCAGGCTTGACTTGCCCGGCCTGCATGCGGTTCGTGGCCGCCAGACCCAATCGCGCGGAAACCATCCAGAACCCCATGAAGCCCGCCTACATGTTCCTCGCGGTGGCCATACCGGCCATGGTCGCCAGCGCCTGGCTCATGGCCCCGCCCGGCACCATCCTCCTGTCGCTCAGCCTCGGCGCGCTGCTCGTGGCACTCGCGGCCATCGACATCGCCACCCTGCGCCTGCCCGACGCGCTGACCTTCACGGTCCTGCTCTTCGGCGTCATCATGGTGGCCCTCACAAGGCCGGACCTCTGGCTCCATCACCTGCTCGGCGCAGGAATCGGCTATTTCGCGCTGGTCGGGCTCGAGATCGCCTACAGGCGCCTGCGCGGGCGCGACGGCCTCGGCCGGGGCGATGCCAAGCTGCTCGGCGCGATCGGCATGTGGGTCGCCTGGCCGGGCCTGGCGCCTGTCCTGCTGGTCGCCTCCGTCACCGGCCTGCTGGCCGCGCTTGCCGCCGGCCTCTTGGGCAAACGCGGCCTCTCAGGCGAAACGCAGCTGGCCTTCGGTCCGTGGATCGCGCTTGGCGGCTGGATCGTCTGGCTCGCCGGGCCGCGCATTGCGCTGGTCCCGCTGGGTTAAACGTCTTCCGGCGCCACAGGCTCGGCGCCCGCCTTGCGCCGCCGCGCCAGGACAAACACGATCAGCCCGCCGATCAGCAACAGGCCGAACGGCCCGCCCCACAGGATCACCCCGTCCACGCCCTTGCTGCTCGGCCGGAACAGCACGAACTCGCCATACCGGCTCTCGAACCAGTCGCGCACCTCGTCATCGCTCGCACCTTCGCTGACCATCACCCGCACGCGCGCGCGCATGTCCTCGGCAATCGCGGCAGACGATTGCGAAATCGGCTCATTCTCGCACGCGACACAGCGCAGCTCCCGCATCAGCGCCTGCGCCCGCGCCTCCTCGGCCGGATCGTCGAGGGCCTGCGCCGCGCAAGCCATGGCCAGCAGGAGAGCCGTCAGGCCCATCAGCAGGGATCTAAGAAGCATCGGCAGTCCTCCGCCGCCTGGGCCACAGGCTGAACAAGGCCCCCAGTCCCATCAACAGGACACCAAGATACACCAGATCGATCAGCGGGTTGAGATACACCCGCAACACCCAGCGGTCCTCGCCGCCGACATCCCTTCGGTCGCCGAGCGCAATGTAGAGATCGCCCATTCCCGTCTTGTGGATCGCCGTTTCCGTCGTCGGCATCCGTGCCGCCGGATAGTATCGCTTGGTCGGCGCCAGCTCTGCCATTGCGCCATCCTTGCGCGCCGTCAGCTCGGCCCGGTCGGCATACCAGTTCGGCCCCTCGATGGCGTAAACCTCCTTCAGGGTGATGGTCCAGCCAGCCACCGTGCCCGTGCCCCCCACCGGCAGCGCCAGTGTCGCCTCATAGCGCTGCGTCGTTTCAACCACCGCGCCGATGATGAACACGCCGAGCCCCATATGCGCCAGCGTCATGCCCCATACTCGTAGAGGCAGCCGGAACACCCGGCCCGGCGTCACCGCCCGCCGCTTCAGCTCCCACACCGCCCCGAAAACCAGCCACACGCCCAGCGCCAGCCCGAAGGCTGCGCCCAGCGGAATATCCCACAGGCCAACCCCCAGCAGCAGGAACACGGCGACCAGACCCACACCGCCCGCCGCCCACTTCCACAGGCCCGACAGGTCCGCCTTGCCCCAGCTCCACACCTGCACCACGGGCAGGATCAGCAGCAGCAAGGCCAGCATCGGCACGAAGGTCAGCCGGAAATAGGGTTCGCCGACAGAGATCGTCCGCCCGGCCGCCTCGGCGATCAGCGGGAACAGCGTGCCCAGCAGCACGGTCAGCGCCGCCACGACCAGGACCACATTGTTCGCAACCAGCGCGCCTTCGCGGCTGAACATTTCCCACGGCTTCCCGCCATCCAGTTTCGGTGCCCGCAGCGCGAACAGGCCTAGCGCAAATCCGCCATAGACCAGCAGTCCGGCCAGCAGCAGCATGCCCCGCTTCGGATCGACGGCAAACGCGTGCACCGATGTCAGGATGCCCGAGCGCACAAGGAACGCCCCCATCACCGAGAACAGGAAGGCCAGCACGGCCAGCAGGGCGGTCCAGGCGGCAAAGCTGCCGCGCTTTTCCGTCACCACGACCGAGTGCATCAGCGCCGCCCCGATCAGCCACGGCATCAGCGACGCATTCTCCACTGGATCCCAGAACCACCAGCCGCCCCAGCCGAGCTCGTAATAGGCCCAGTAGCTGCCCAGCGCGATGCCGAGCGTCAGCGGAATGAAGGCCGCCAGCGCCCAGCGCCGCGCTTCCTTCGCCCACACCCGGTCAATCCGGCCATCCATCAGTCCCGCCGCCGCCAGCGCGAAGACGAAGGAATAGCCGACATAGCCGAGGTAAAGCATGGGCGGATGGAAGGCGAGCGCCGGATCCTGCAGGATCGGGTTCAGCCCCGCCCCCTGCAGCGGGGCCGGATCCAGCCGCAGATAGGGCGACGAGGCAAACAGCAGGTAAGCCAGCGCGCCGCTGGCCAGCAGGCCCTGCACGCCCAGCGCGCGCGCCTCGAACAGGTCCCGGCCGGTACGCATCCACAATGCGCCCGCTGCGCCATAGCCCAGTGTCACCAGGCACCACAGCGCCATCGAGCCCTCGTGGTTCCCCCATGCCCCGGCAATCTTGTAGATCATCGGCTTCAGCGTGTGGGAATTGTTGGCCGCCAGCGCCAGCGAGAAGTCGGACTCCGCAAAGGCCACGACCAGCGTCAGGAATGACAGGAGCATAACGCCGAACGCCACATGCGCAGCCCGCCCCGACAGCGCCCGCGCGCCGGTCAGGCCGAAAATGCCCTGCGCCAGCGACGCCGCCAGCGCCAGGAACGCCGCAAGGTGGCCAAGTTCGATCATGTCAGCTGGCGCTTGCGGCCGGGCCCGCGCCCAGCGGCTTCAGCTCGCGGGGCTGGTAATTCTCGTCATGCTTGGCCAGCAATTGCCGCGCCGTGAATGTGCCGCTTGCGTCAAACGTGCCGACGGCGACGACGCCCTGCCCCTCGCGGAACAGGTCCGGTGCAATCCCGGTAAAACGCACGCTGATCGTCGACGGGCTGTTGTCGATCACGGTGAAGGCCATTTCGCTGCCATCGCCCGGATAGGTCAGCGATCCCGGCTCCACCCAGCCGCCGATCTTCACTTCCTTGCCAGCGTCTGGCAGGCCGTTTTCTGCAAGGATTTCAGGCGTGTAAAACAGGTTCGCATTCTGCCGCAAGGCGACGAAGGCCAGCCCCGCCGCTGCCAGAAGCAGGGCCGCTGCCACACCAAAAGTCCATAATCTGCGCGTCCGGGCTCTCATGGCGCCACTCTATACCGGCATCCGCCCCATTTGACAGTGCGGCAGATGCGGCAAGGGACGGAAAGCCCTACTCTTCCGCCGGCGCTTGCGGCGCCTCCTGCCCGATCACGTCCAGCATCGGCTTGAACCGTTCGCGCCGCGGGTCGTCCTCCGGCAATTTGGCGAAAACGGCCCGCATCATCTGCGCCGCCCCGTCCTGGTCGCCGGCCTGCGCAGCGCCCATCGCCGCCCACATGCCTGCCCGTACCTGCGTATCGTCCAGCTCATAGGCCCGCGCAAACAGGCGCGCCGCGTCCGGCCCCACCTGACCACCATCCAGCTCGACCAGCACCGTCGCCAGCCCGACAAGCGCCGGCACATGGGCCTCATCACGGCGCAGGGCCGACTGGTAGGCCCGCGCCGCATCGTCCGGGCGGTTCTGGCCGCGCAGCATTTCACCGATGAAATAGTGCGGCTCCGGCGCATCCGGCTGCTCGATCGCGGTCTGCTCCAGGCGCGCCAGCGTCTCGGCCGCGGTCAGTGTCTCGGGGGCCGTGCGGATCTTCTCGAGGATTTCGGTCTGGCGCTTGTCCATCGGCATGTCATCCATGCCCGGCCGGCCCAGCGTAAGATAGCCGCCCACGCCAATGGCAAGGCAAACAGCCACGACGATCATCTGGATGCGGGTCATGTGCAGGCTCATGCTTTCGGAAACCTCAACCGCGCCCGCAATCCGCCCAGCGCACTCTCATCCAGTTCCAGGCGGCCCTTGTGCAGCTCCGCCAGTTCGGTGACGATCGACAGGCCAAGGCCAGTGCCGGGCGTCGTCTCATCCAGCCGCACGCCGCGCTTGAGCGCACCTTCGCGCTGCTCCGGCGTCAGGCCCGGGCCGTCATCCTCGACATCAATCACCAGGTCTTGCGGCCCGTCGCTGATGCGCACCACGACTTCGGCCTTTGCCCACTTGCAGGCATTGTCCATCAGGTTGCCGATCATTTCCTCGAAATCCTGTTTCTCGCCGCGAAAGACGGCCCCGCCGTCGTCCTCGACACTCACATTGATGCCCTTTGCATCGAACAACCGGTTCAGCAAGCTGGCCAGCGATTCCACCACCGGCGCCACGTCCGTGCGCGCGCCCAGCGTTTCGGCCCGCGCCGCCATGCGCGCCCTTTTCAGGTAATGCTCGACATTGGCATGCATGGTCTCCGTCTGGCGGCGCACGACATCATCCAGCTGGCCCTCTCCCTTGGCCTCGTTTTTCAATACCGCGATCGGCGTCTTCAGGGCATGCGCCAGATTGCCCACATGCGTGCGGGCCCGTTCCACGACATCGCGATTGTGCCCGATCAGCTTGTTCAGCTCCTCCGTCAGCGGACGCACCTCGACCGGATATCCCTCGCGCAGCGTCTGGCGCGTTCCGGCCCGGATGTCGGCAATGTCGCGTTCGATCCGTTTCAGCGGCTGCAGCGAATAGCGGATGCCCACCACCATCGCGGCAAACACGCCGCCGAACAGGGCGATCATCGTGCCCACAAGCATGGAGCGAAACCGGGTCGCGGCCTCGTCATTCGGCGTGCGGTCCGCGGCGGCCACGATCACCAGCGGCGTCTCCCTGTTTTCCAGCAGGATCGCCCGCGCCGCCACCCGCACGCGCTGGTCGGCCGGCCCGGCAAAATCGGCAAAATGGGTCGTTCCCGGATTGGCCACCGCGCGCGCGATCTGCGCCGGCGACACCGGCACAGGTTCATCCCACAGGCTGCGCGAGCGCAGGTCGCCCTGAATGGTCAGGTCAGGCTCCAGGCCGACAACCGCCCAGTAGCGGCCGGAATACTGCGTCTGGAACCGGGCATCGTTCGACAGGAAATTGCGTTCTGTATCGGTCACCCGGCCATCGTCGAGAAAGGCGCCTTCCTGGCTCATCTCGCGGGTCAGCGTCACCAGCGTCTGGTCAAGGTCTTCTTCCAGCAGTGAAAGGGTCTGCGCGCCGTACAGCGCCGACAGCGCCAGGGCGCCGCCGATCAGGACAACCAGCCCCCATATCGCGGCGGCCAGCATCATCCGCCGGGCCAGCGACACGTTCGGCCAGCGGTCCATGAATCGGGTAACGGGGTTGCCGGACGGGTCCATTCACACGGTCTGGCACGCCAGGTGCCTATCCTGCAACGCGCGCCTCGTTTTCCGGCACGATCAGGCGATAACCCAGGCCGCGCTCGGTCTGGATGCGGTCGACGCCGATCTTGCGGCGCAGGCGGCCGATGAACACTTCGATCGTGTTCGAATCCCGGTCAAAGTCCTGGTCATAGATATGCTCGACCAGTTCGGTGCGCGGCACGACCCGTCCCTGATGGTGCATCAGGTAGGACAAGACGCGGTACTCATGCGCCGTCAGCTTGATCGGCTCGCCATTCACCATGGCCCGCGCCGCCCGCGTGTCGACCATCAGCTTGCCCGCTTCCAGCGTGGCGGCGGAATGCCCGGCCGCGCGGCGCAGCAGCGCGCGCAGGCGCGCCAGCAATTCTTCCGTGACGAACGGCTTGGCCAGGTAATCATCGGCGCCGGCATCGAAGCCCGCCACCTTCTCGCTCCACTGGTCGCGCGCCGTCAGGATCAGCACGGGGAAGGACTTTCCGTCGGCGCGCCATTTCTTCAGGATGCTCACGCCGTCCATCTTGGGCAGGCCCAGGTCCAGGATCACCGCATCATAAGGTTCGGTATCGCCGAGAAAATGTCCGTCCTCGCCATCTGCCGCCAGGTCGACGGCATAGCCGGACTGGGACAGAACATCTGCCAGCTGGCGACGCAGGTCTGCATCATCTTCAACGACCAGGATACGCATGGATATTACCTTCCGTAGAACGGGTTAACACGAATCAGGCGCCGCGACGATCTGTGATTGCGCCAGACTGGGCGTCCACGACAAAGCGCATCTTGCGCCCGTCCCCGGTCATCCAGTCGATATGGTATTCCGCGCCGCCACCTCGTTTCGACACGAGGTCAGCGCCCAGCTGATAGCCACCATATTGCTGTTTGAGCATGGAGAATATGCGGCTCAACGGCACGGTCCTGCCGTCGCGCACGGCGTCGCGCGCCTGTCCGGGCGAAAACGAATCGCCCCAGCCCTGCGCAGCCGCAGGTCCGGCCGAAAGCAGCGCCAAGGCTGCAAGAGAGGCAAAAATCCGCTTCATGGGGCCAGCGTATAGGCCGAAAGCCCTGAATGTGAAGTGAACGCGGACAGACAGACTTGTTCAGGTCGAAGGGCCCCGACTGCGCCGGAAATCACCATGCGCCCGGCAAATCACTCGGACCCGGTCTGCTTTTGCGCCTGAAGTGTCACTTCCCAGCCCGATTTGCCTCCCCGCCCTTCCGTGAAGCGGGAAAAGAGCATTTCCACATAGATGGGGTCTGCTCTGAAACCACCTGCCTGTTCTTCCGGCACAACCGGCTTGAAGGTCGTTTTCCCATAGACGTCGTATTGCGCGCTTTCTGTCACCGTATCCGTGGTCCAGGCGTCCCCCAGGCACGCTTCAGCCGTACTGACGGCCGACTCATAGGCCGACCTGGCCAGCTCGCCGTCCGCTTCCGGGTTCATCGTCCCCGCTTCGAACAGGGTGCAGGAATAGGTATGGATATCCGTATTCCCGCCGAAGAAGCCGCGCATGGCGCTCAGCCTGCAGGCGCTGTCCAGCAGGGTCTCCTTCGACTCCCAGGCATCGGGCAGCG